>Ga0172381_10003141_pt1 | contig 17681 bp, 12 predicted proteins | sample Leawel6488metaG_FD_119754 | JGI IMG/M metagenome (GOLD analysis project Ga0172381, IMG submission 119754) | Leachate microbial communities from a municipal landfill in Southern Ontario, Canada - Leachate well 64-88 metaG | ecosystem: Engineered > Solid waste > Landfill > Unclassified | place... | reverse complement strand
CCGGGATGGACGCACCGCTAGTTTACCGGTTGTGGCGCCAGCTGCACCGCCGGGTAGCTATGTGCGGTTTAGATAAGCGCTGAAAGCATCTAAGCGCGAAGCTAGCCCCAAGATGAGACTTCCATTGAGGGCCGTGGTAGACTACCACGTTGATAGGCTGCAGGTGTAAAGGCGGTAACGTCAAAGCCGAGCAGTACTAATAGCCCGAAAGCTTCTTATAAGTACAGATAGATAATCCAACGAGATTGTTTATAACTGAGCAACATACTAACTTATTTATCTCTCTCTTTACATAATATACCGCGAAAAAGCGAGCAATATCAAGCACTCTGATAGTCTTAGACGTCAGATTGCGAGTCAGGCTGGGTTTTGCAAGGCGCAGCGAAGCCGTACGAGGGAGTTTACTCATGGTAAATGACCGTAGGATGGCAAGCGAGAAACGCAGCAAAACACAGAAATGACGAAGTAAGCTTAAGGTGGCTATAGCGACGGGGCTCCACCTCTTCCCATTCCGAACAGAGAAGTTAAGCCCGTTTGCGCCGATGGTACTGCTATACCAAGTGGGAGAGTAGGTAGCCGCCATCCTTTACAAAGAGTCTGATGAGAAATCGTCAGACTCTTTTTTTTATTTTTTTGGGATTTATATTTTATTATCTTTGAAAATTAAGGATTAAAAAGTATTACTAAATGAAAACAATCATCACCTTCCTGAACCAGTTGCAACAAAACAACAACAAACCCTGGTTCGAAGAGCATAAACAGGAATACAAAGATGCGCAAGCAGTTTTCAACGCATTTGTTGAAGAGTTGATCGCCGGCATAGCCGCTTTCGACCCGTTGGTAAATAATCTGACTGTAAAAGATTGTACATACAGAATCTACCGGGACATCCGTTTTTCCAATAATAAAACCCCATACAAAACTCATATGGGAGCATTTGTTGCCCCTCACGGCAAAGGGGGAGGGTACTCGGGCTACTATTTTCATATTGAAGCTCAGAACGCCAACTACATTGGTGGACATCTTCTCAGTACAGGAATCTACTGTCCGGACCCTAAAGTAATTAAAAGCATTAGAGAAGAGATTATGCTTAACGGAAAACAATTTGCCGAGGCAATAGATGTTGCCCGATGTTTTGCCCTTGACCGCAGCAATGCACTTAAAAAAATACCCGGGGGGTTCCCTGCAGATTCTGAATACGCAGAGTATTTCAAACTAAGAGATTATTTTCTTTCACAATATCTTGACGATGCTTTCATTTTGAGTGAAAATCTGCTCGAAAACACTTTGCGGGAATTTAAAAAAACCTTGATTTTTAATAATTTAATGAATAGAGCGGCTGCTTATGCCTATGAATCGGATCTGAGATAGATCATTACCTTAATATCCGAAATAAATACTCTATCTTTGCGAAGATAATTGATTTTCTTAATATAAAAATTATTTCAGGATGAAACGCAGCTTTTTAAACGTTTGCAGATTGGCTCTAATTCTGCTATTCACTCTCCAATTCAACAACGCCTCACTTGCCCAGAAGTATCGGAATATTAAGGATTGGTCCCCTGAAATCAACAACCGTATAAAAAAATTTCTTGAAACAACAAAACAGATTAGGGAGAGAAAAGTTGCAGTATTTGATGGTGACGGAACAGTTTTCGGACAAGTGCCTCATTACCTTGCAGACGAAGCTTTGTACCGGTATGCCGATCTGGTTTATCGCGATAAAACCGACAGTCTTTCATTGGCAAAGATGAAAATTCTTAAAGAGATGGTTGCAGATGGTAATAATGTCGGAAAGCCGTATGTGGAAAACCGGGTTCATTTTCTCGCCGGTTTGACTACAGAAGAGGTGGCAGAGTTAGGATATCAATGTTATCTTGAATCATATCAGGGGAAGTTTTATCCTGAAATGAAGGCCTTGATAGAAAACTTAAAAGCATATGGATTTGAGGTCTGGATTTTGACAGCCTCTCCTGAATATTTATATCAAAAATTTATTGCTGTTGAACTTGGCCTTCCCGATGTAAACATAGTCGGAGCAAAATCAGTTGTAGTGGATGAAAGACTAACGGATGAAATTGTAATGCCAATTCCTCAGGATGACGGAAAAGCAAACACAATACCTACATTTATAAAGGCTCGTCCTTTGCTGGTTGGTGGAAACAGCAGGGGAGACATGGATATGCTTAACCAGTCAAAAGGCTTAAAAATTGTCGTGAATCCGGATGATGTGACCGTCAGAGGTAAAGAGGATGGTCCAATGAGTGGTCATACTGTAAAATCCTATTGGGAGAAGGAGGGGGCTTTGATTGTCCGTTGTAACGATGTCAGGGACCCCAAAGTACGTTTCCATACTGAAGAATGGAAAATAAGGGAAAACAAATCTAATCCCAAATAACTAATTTATTCCTTGACTATTGATACCTCAATTCCGATATCATTTAATTTTTCTATGTAATGTTTAGGCGCTTCATCGTCAGTTATAACATGATCAATATCAGAAATATCGCAAATTTTACTGAATCCTCTCAACCCGAATTTTGAAGAATCGGCAAGTACGATTACTTTTTGAGCAGCTTTTATCATCATTCTGTTAAGATTAGCTTCCATTAGATTGGTTGTTGTCAGTCCGTAACCGATGTCAAATCCATCTACTCCAACAAATAGTTTGCTGCAGGAAAATTCCTGCATCATCTTTTCTGCATAGGGACCTACAGCAGATACTGAACTGTTTCTAAGAATACCACCGAGTTGGATGACATCTATATTTTTATCCCGGGATAAAATTGATGCAACATTTACGGCTGCTGTTACAACGGTTAAATTAGAGTTTGTTTTGATCTCTCTTGCCAATGAAAGTACTGTTGTCCCAGATGCAATGATAATGGAGTCATTGTCTGTAATAAGCGATGCTGCCTTTATTCCAATGGCCCGTTTCTTTTCTGTGTTTATTTTTTCCTTTTCATTAACGTGCCTGTCATTAATATATGGATTTATCAGGATTGCAAATCCGTGGGCACGATAAAGCAGGTTTAAAGATTCAAGGTAGCTTAAATCTTTCCTTATTGTCACTTCCGATACATTTAACTGGCTCGCAAAAGAGGTTACTGAAACAGAACTTTGTTTGCGCAGTATATCGAGAATATATTCGTGCCTTTCATTCAGATTGTTAGCATTTGAGTTTTGCAGAATCTTAGTCATATTATAGATAAGTTAATTTAAAATACTAATATACTACTTTGTTTTGAAATGAAAAATTTTGTAAAAATGAAAAAATGGAAGCGTTAAACGCTTTTATAACGAAAGTATTTTTTATTAAAAATTTTTGATTTGTTAAATTATATCCATAAATTTGTTTCGAAACTATTAAACATACTTACGAAAAGAAAAAGTATTCAAAAATTAATTAGATGAAAAGAGAAGAATTAATTAAGAAAGTATCCACTGAATCAAAGGTTTGGGATATGGTTGTGATCGGTGGCGGTGCCACCGGATTGGGAGTTGCCTTAGATGCAGCTTTAAGAGGATACACAGTGGCATTATTTGAACAACACGACTTTGCAAAATGCACTTCCAGCAGAAGTACAAAATTGGTGCACGGAGGTGTACGATATTTACAGAAGGGAGATGTTGCCCTTGTGAGAGAGGCTTTGACTGAGAGAGGACGTTTAAGGCACAATGCACCGCATCTTGTAAAAGATCAGTCTTTTGTAATACCTAATTACACTCTTTTTGACAATTTCCTTTATACTTGCGGTTTGACACTATATGATATGTTGTCGTGGGGAGGATTAAGTTTAGGCAGATCGCTCTATATATCCGGGGAAAAAACGTCCAGATATTTACCAACAGTTAAAAAAAAGGGTCTTAAAGGTGGAGTCATTTACCATGACGGTCAATTTGATGATTCCCGGCTAGCTATTAACATAGCTCAATCTTGCGAGGAAAATGGAGGATGTCCCGTTAATCATATGAAGGTTACAGGAATTAGTCACAATAAGAACGGCAAGGTTGCAGGAGTGACTGTACAAGATCTGGAAACAAATACAAAATACATAGTGTCTGCCAAGTCGGTAATAAACGCAACAGGTGTTTTTGTTGACGATATTATTCAGATGGATGTACCATCTACACAAAGGATGGTTAAACCAAGTCAGGGTGTACATCTTGTGTTTGACAAATCCTTTCTTAACAGTGATTATGCATTGATGATTCCGACAACATCAGACGGAAGAGTATTGTTCGCAGTTCCGTGGCACGATAAGGTGGTAGTGGGAACTACCGATATTGTAAGGGAGCACGCAGAACTGGAAGCAGTACCCTTGGAAGAGGAGATAGAATTTATTTTGCAGACTGCAGGGTTATATATGACACGCAAGCCGGAAAAAGAGGACATACTATCTATGTTCGCTGGCCAGAGGCCTTTGGCAGCACCCAAGAAAGAGGGCAAAAGTACTAAAGAGATATCCAGAAGTCACAAGATATTTGTATCAGATAACAATTTGATTACCATAACCGGAGGCAAATGGACTACTTATCGCAGGATGGCTGAAGATACAGTGGATAAAGCGATAAAACTTCAACTTTTACAACCACGTAAATGTGTTTCAAAAAATTTCCGCATACACGGCTACAAGCCAAACCCCGATTTGTCAAATCATATGTATGTTTATGGTTCCGATATACCAGCAATTGTGGAAATGATGAAAAGTAATCCTAAAATGGCAGAAAAAATACATCCTAAGTATGAATATACTGTTGCGGAAGTTGTATGGGCGGTGCGTGAAGAGATGGCAAGAAGTGTAGAAGATGTGTTGTCCCGTCGTGTAAGGTTATTGTTTATTGATGCCAGAGCTGCGATGGAGGCTGCAGGTAAAGTTGCAGAAGTTATGGCCTCTGAATTTGGGTATGACCAAACCTGGATAGATAATCAGATATATAGTTTTAGAAAAATTGCAGATAATTATATAATTAAATAAAAACTACAATGTTTTGCTCAAAAATGTTTTTTTTGTAACCAAATAGTAACTATATAAACCTACTTTTGCCACCAATAAATTTAGATGTATGTTAAAATTTTTAGATCCACCCGCACCTAAACCGTTACTACCTGATGAAAAAATAGCTTCGGAGTACAAAAAAATGAGGCTTAAAGTGTTTTTAGGCGCTTTCATGGGGTATGCGGGTTATTATTTGGTAAGAAAGAATCTTGCTTTGGCTATACCTGGTATGACAAAGCCAATTGCAGATGGAGGACTTGGATATACCAATTTTCAATTGGGTATTGGCTTGTCGGCTATTGGAATAGCTTATGCATTCAGTAAGTTTATTATGGGGGCTGTTTCAGATAGATCTGATGCCCGCAAGTTTATGGTAATAGGATTGATTCTCTCATCTGTGCTGATGATGTCTGTTGGTCTGTTTCCTTTTGCCACAAGCTCTGTTGCTATCATTTTTATCTTTATGCTCATTATAGGTTGGCTCTCCGGAATGGGGTGGCCTCCATGCGGCAGAATAATGGTACATTGGTTTTCCCAAAATGAGAGAAGTTTCAAAATGTCAATATGGAACACTTCCCATACGTTCGGCAGTGGTTCTCTTGGTATGCTGGCGACAGCTGGTGTAGCACTTATAGGTGGATTTTTTGTTGCTGATGCATCAGGAGTAACGGTCGTTCAAAGTTGGAAGGCTGTTTTTGTTTTCCCGGCAGCTGTTGCGTTGGTAATTGCTCTGTTTTGCTGGTGGGCTTTGAGAGACACTCCCGAGTCCTGCGGCTTGCCTTCAATTGATAAGTACAGAAATGATCTGACTGCAAAAAAAGAGTCTCATCCTGGTGAAAAAATTCCCTTCAAGGTGTTGTTTGTTAAATATGTATTCAGAAATAAGTTACTATGGATGATTGCTTTGGCAAACGTATTTGTTTATCTGGTACGCTATGGTATCGGAGACTGGGCTCCTACATACTGTCAGGAATCTGGTTTACTAACTCCAAATCAGAGTAATCTTGCATTTTCGCTGCATAACTACGCAGGTATACCGGGGACAATTTTATGTGGATGGGTTTCATCCAGATTCTTCAAGGGAAGATGTGCCCCAGCTAACGTAATTTATATGTTACTTGTATTTTTTTCTGTCCTCTTATATTGGAAAGCAGCACCTGTTGCAGCCTTTTTATCGGACACTTTTTCAACTGATTTAGTAGCAACCAGAGTAACTGTTGTTTATTCAGCATTAATTGCAATAGGATTCTTTATATATGGTCCTGTTGCACTTATTGGTGTACAGGCTGTAAATCTTGTACCTAAAAATGCAGCTGGTACCGCAGCCGGGTTTGTCGGATTGTTCGGATATCTTTTCGGAGATTCGCTCTTGTCGAAATTAGTTATCGGAGGTGTTTCCAGCAGTAGTTGGGGATGGAATGGTGCTTTCTGGGTATTAACCATTGGATGTTTACTTGCGGCAATTCTTTCTGCGACAACTTGGAAACGAGAGAAAGCTGCCTTGTTAGGCTAATTTAAAGAATTAAAAATATTAAACATATGAAGAAATTAAAAAAAATTGTTTTTGGGATAAATCTTTTGTTGATAAGCGGATTGTTCGTTGCCGGCTGTTCTACAGGAGACAGCTCCGATCCCGACCCAATAGATACCTTTAAACTAACAGGAGTTTCAATCCCTGGAATAATTTCAGTAACCTTGAATTCGGACATTACAATCACTGGACAAGGATTTGCCGTAGGAGATAAATTAGTATTTACCTCTTCTACGAATTCCAGCTCAAAGTATGATTTCCCTGTTAGTAATGTTACCAGTACAGGAGTAACAATTAATATCGGATCCGCTATCAGTTCCGGTACTTATAATATTAAAGCTGTCAGAGGAACAAAAGAGATTTCGTTTGGAACTACAGTTGTCAGTATACAAGCAATTAGCAATATTCCTGATGTGTCCGGTAAAAATATCAAAGGTATAATTTATTGTAACGGGAAAGGGATACCAAATGTTGTGGTTTCAGATGGGATTGAAGTGACAAAAACTAATTCAGATGGTATTTATTATCTGGCATCTGCAAAAAAACATGGTTATGTGTTTATTTCAATACCTCCAAATTATGAAGTGGCAACGAAAAATAAACTTCCACTCTTCTTTGGATATCTTACAAATAGTACAGCTGTTGTAGATCAGCGTGATTTTGAGCTGTCTGAGGTTGATAATACTAACCATATTGTTATAGCAATGGCAGATATTCACCTGGCTAATCGTAACAACGATATAACACAATTTAAGAATGGATTCTATTCTGAAGTTTATTCTTACGCAAATCAATTAAAAACCTCCGGAACTAAGGTTTATGGTATTGCTTTAGGTGATATGAGCTGGGATCAATATTGGTACGAAAACTCCTATTCACTTAGTAATTATGTGAATGAAATTGACGGTATAGGATTTCAAATTTTTAATATTATGGGTAATCATGACAATGACCCATATCAAACTACCGATTTTCCAGCAGAATCTACATTTAAAAAAGTTATAGGCCCTTCATATTATTCATTTAACATAGGTAAAGTACACTATGTAGTACTTGATGATATTCAATATATTAATACAGGAGGATCTTCGGGAGTAATCGGATCTCGTGATTATTCAGATGCGATTGATGCTGAACAAATGAATTGGCTTAAAAAAGACCTTGCAGAAATAACTGATAAATCTACCCCGGTTATTGTGGCTATGCATATTCCATTATACTTAGCTTCTGTCAATTCTTCCGGCCAACAAGTAAATTCTATTTCTTTAAGCAATGGAACAGAATTAAAAACTGCTCTAAATGAATTTACAAATGTAACATTCATTACCGGACACGCCCATATTAATTATAATGTAGAGATTTCAAGTAATATGTATGAGCATAATATTGCTGCGGTATGTGCAACTTGGTGGTGGACAGGCAAAACCGGTTATGCTAACAATCATATTTGCAAAGATGGATCACCTGGCGGTTACGGAGTATTTGAGGTAAGTGATAAAAATATTAAATATTATTACAAAGGTATTGGATACAATAAAAATAAACAAATCCGCACTTATGACAGAAACACTATTGAAATAAGCGCTGCTAATTTTACCCCAAATGCAAGTGATACATATAAAGCAATGGTGCCTGCCTATGCAGGAGAATATAACTTACAAAATAAAGACAATATTGTGATCATAAATGTTTTTAATTATGATAGCTCATGTAAATTAGAGGTTACAGAAAATGGGACAGCTCTTCCGGTTACCCGTAAATATAAAAAAGATCCTTTGCATATTATTTCTTATGAAATGCTTCGTTTGAACAATAATGCAGAACCTACTTCCTCTTTTGTTACTGATAATTCTTCTCATATTTTTGAAGTTACTGCGACAAGTGCAACTTCCACTCTTGCAATTAAACTAACAGACCGTTATGGGAATGTCTATTCAGAGAGTATGACACGACCTAAGGAATTTAAGACATCAATGGAATAAAATATTAACTAATAATTTGAACTATGAATCTTAAAAATTACTTTAAAAAGTTCTTCATTTTGGCTACTGTCTCATTGTTTGCTGTGCAACTTTGGGCTCAACAGGCCACTATTAAAGGAACTGTGTATGAGTCAGACGGGAAGACACCCATTATAGGGTGTGTAGTCATGGTAAAAGGCACTACACGGGGATTCTCTACAGATATCAATGGTGCTTATAGCATTAAAGCCGATGAAGGTCAGGTACTTGAGTATGTATGTGTAGGTTACGAAACAAAAAGTGTTACCATTGGAAAACAAGGTGTAATTGATATTATTTTACCATTTTCTGCTCATCAACTTGGAGAGCTTGTTGTTACAGCTTTAGGCATAACCCGTGAACAGAAATCTCTTGGATACGCAGTAACCAAAGTAGATAATTCGGAAATTACACAGGCTATGTCAAGTAACTGGTTAAACGGAATGTCAGGAAAAGTTGCGGGTCTTAATTTTAACGGAGCAAACTCAGGTCCTATAGGGTCTATGCGTGTAACTCTCCGTGGTGACCAGTCTCTTAACTACGGAAACAATGAGGCTCTCTTTGTTGTTGACGGTGTTCCGATCAGATCTGGTGCGACAGCAACTACTTCAAGTAGTGGATACACCAACTCTGGTGCGGATTTTCCTGTTGACTTTGGCAATGGAGCAAGTGATTTGAATCCTGACGATATCGAATCGGTTTCTGTATTGAAAGGCCCGGCTGCTACAGCTCTTTATGGTTCACGTGCAGCTAATGGAGCTATTGTAATTACAACAAAAAAAGGTCATACAACCAAGGGCATCGGTGTTACTTTCAGTTCCTCAGTTTCTGTTGAACAAGCTGGCTACTGGCCAGAATTCCAGAAAGAATATGGTTCAGGTACTGATATGGGTCTTAATGAATATTGCTTCTGGACTTTGACATCTGATCAGACAGGTGAGTCTACCAATCCTACAAGAAACCTTTCTCGTTATGCATGGGGCGAAAAATTCAGCGCTGACAAACTTCGTTATCAATATGCAGGTAAAGATTGGAAAACAGGTATGATATCAAAGACTCCTTTTGTTTATCAGGATGATTGGTTTACAGGAATCTTCAGAAATGGTGTTACCTATAATAATGGTATCTCAATCAGCGGAAGTGACGGAAAAGGAAAAAATATACGATTTTCTATGGACGATATAAGGAACGAATGGATTTTGCCAAATACCGGTTACAAGAAACAATCATATTCGTTCTCTTTTGAAACTCCAGTAAATAAATGGATCAAATTCAATTCAAAAGTAAACTATTATCGTACAGACAGTGACAACATGCCTATGTCGGGTTATAACCAGACAACTGTAATGTATGACTTGATGTGGGGGTATAACTCTAACTCAATGAATGACTGGAAGAGTGAGTATTTCAATGGAAGGTTCAATGCTATCAACAGAAACTCTACCTATTCAACTGATGGCAACAGCCTTGTTTTCGCCGGTACTGGTTCATATAACCCATACAGAGTATTGTACGAAGAGTTGAACTCAACAGATAAGGACAGAGTCTTCGGTTCTGTCGGTTTCACTGTTGATCTGGCAAAAGGCCTTACTTTTGACATCAAGTCAGGTATCGATTTGAGTTATGAGTTCCGTACTCAAAGAAAACCAAAAATGACTTCTCAATGGGAAAATGGTTTCTACAGAGAGCAAACTCTTATAAACTATGAATCCAATACTGACTTCCTTTTGAAGTATCAAACCAATGCATTGGACAATCGTCTTTCAATTACTGGTGCTTTTGGTGGAAACGCAATGTTCACTTCATATAAAAGAAGTGATGTTCAGCTTAATGCTCTTGATATTGATGGTGTTTACAATACTTCAAATGTCCCTACAGGATACTATGCTAATCCTTACACATACAGAAGCAAGAAGGCCGTAAACAGTTTATACGGTTTCGCTTCATTAGCATGGAATGATACTTACTTCCTCGATATCACAGGACGTAACGACTGGTCAAGTACATTATCTAAAGGTAACTGATCATACTTCTATCCATCTGTTTCGGGTAGTATTTTACTGGACAAAGTATTTGATTTCCACACCAATGCTCCTGCAATCTCATTCGCAAAACTTCGTTTGTCGTGGGCAAATGTAGGTAACGATACAAATCCATATTCTCTTGACCAGTATTACTCGGCAGCCGCAATCAGCGGTGGATACACTTTGCCTTCTACTATTATGGACCCAATGATCAAACCGGAAAATGTAGAGAGTTGGGAACTTGGCCTGGAAACTAAGTTGTTCAAGAATCGTTTAGGCTTCGACGTTGCTGTCTACAACTCTTCAACTACAAATCAGATCATAGATGTAGATGTAGATCCTATTGTAGGTGCCTCTTTAATGAAAGTAAACGCAGGTGAAATCAATAACAAAGGTATCGAGGTTGCAATCAACGCTACTCCAATCAAGACCAAGAATTTCACATGGAACATCAGTGCAAACTGGTCTAAGAACTGGAATAAGCTGGTTAAACTCAACGACAACCGGGATGTCACTACTCCTCTTGAAACAGATATGGGAACAACCATTGGTGGTAGATTACATGTCTATTCATATGTAGGAAAGGAAATGAATCAATTGTATGGTATTTCCCTTAAGAAAGCTCCAGAAGGCTCATATTATACAGATTCAGAAGGGAATCAAGTTGACTGCTCTGGAAAGTTGCTGCTCGATTCAAAAACTGGTTTACCTACATTAAATTCTACAGCAGATACATTCCTTGGTAGTGTTAATCCTGATTGGAAAGGTGGTCTAAATACTTCGTTCAAGTATAGAAACTGGACTCTTAACATGGCATTCTCTTATCAATGGGGTGGTCACAGATTCTCAGTAACTGATGGTATCTTGGCTTACCAAGGTAAGTTGAAGAACTCTCTGGAGGGTCGTTATGATGGTATTGTTGCCGAGGGTGTGAATATGGTTTCTGTAAATGAAGATGGTAGTTATGTTTGTAAAGAAAACAACACAATAACAAATAGCATTTATACATATTATCAGGCTCTTACTCTGGACCGTTACAATGGTGAGGCTCATACTTTTGACACTTCATTTCTGAAGTTTAAAGAGGCAAGATTGGAATATCAGATTCCTGAAACCCTTTGCAAGAAAATAGGATTCTTACAAGGTGCCAATATTGCAATTTTCGCAACAAATATCTTCTCATGGGATAATTGGCCACAATTTGACCCTGAAGGAGGTATGATGCAAGGTACAAATGTCTTTAACGGAATTGAAACCGGTGCTTTCCCTATGACACGCTCTTATGGTGTTAACTTAAAACTACAATTCTAATTATAATACTAATAAGAAATGAAAAAACTAAAATTAATTATAATATGTGGGTTTGTACTTGGGCTTTTGAATTCTTGTACAAAAGACTTCAAGGAGACTAATACAAATCCAAATAAGACTATCGTTGGCATGATTTCGGCAACGAACATGTTCGAACCTATCTTATACAATTCTGCCAATAACTGGATAGAAGATACATGGTATTACAACGATGAACTGATTCAGTTTACAGCTCACACTGGTGGAATAACTCGCAGGGAGCACCTCTATTATCTTGAAGAGTCAAGGGATTGGGGCGGCTTTTGGAATTTCTATGCCAACTATGGTAAAAATGTAGATCATATGCATGAGCTGGCTGTTGAGGAAAATGATAAATCACTTGAAGCTATCTCTTTGACATTTAAAGTATTGTTCTTTGCAAATATGACTGATATGTTTGGAAGTGTTCCTTATGAAGAGGCATTTTCCGGACGTAAAGTCGGAGGAACACTTACCCCAAAATTCAACACACAAAAAGAGGTGTATGAGTTTTTGTTCCAGGATCTGGAAGCTGCAAATGATATTTATGCAACCAATCCAACATTCTTGCTTCCTAGTATGGATGGTATGTATAGCGGAAACATGGCCTCGTGGAGAAAATTCAACAACTCTTTATATCTGAGGCTTCTTTGCAGGGTGAGCGGACGTTCTGAAATGAATGTCGGTACCAAAATGACAGAAATTCTGAATAACCCTACTAAATATCCTGTATTTACATCTAACGCAGATAATGCTACTGTTAAATTCTCAGGTAGCGACCCTTACATTAACAATTTCGGTACAACAACAGAATCTGATTTTACAAAAAGCGGAAGAAAACTAACACGGCAGCTAATTAAGATGACTGTTGTAACTGATCAGAATGGTAACCAGTCATATGTTGATCCCCGTCTGCCAATAATCGGTAAGAAAAATACAGTTGTAGCTGATAATCCATACAATATCTGGATAGGGACAAAATCCGGATGTACAAATGCCGAAATGAATACTGTAGATAAAGGTACTTCTTGGCTCAATTATAAAATATTCTGCAGAAAAGATGCTACTTCAACATATATGGATTATGCTGAAATTCAATTTATTTATGCTGAAGCCGCTCTTAAGGGTCTTATAAGTGGTGGTGTATCTGCAGCTAAAAGTTATTACGAAGCAGGTGTAAGAGCTTCAATGGAAAAATGGTCAGATCTCGGTGCTTTTTCAGAAACTCCGACCTCTATCACTTCTGCTCAGGTTAGCACATACCTGGCATCTCCACTGGGTTCCTGGGATTTGGCAACAAACAAGGAAGAGTTCCTCGGAAATCAGAAATATCTGGCACTGTTCTGGGTTGGTATGGAGGCATATCATGAATATCGCAGAACCGGATATCCTGTTCTGACTATAGGTGAAGGTGCTACCTATAATGATAACATTCACCCTACTCGTTTTGGATATCCTCCAACCACTATGTCTACAAATGCTGTCAATGCAAATGCTGCATTGAGCGACATGGGTGGAGCCAATGACATGAAAACACCAGTATGGTGGAGCAAACAAGCTATCCGGTAATTTATGATATTTGACATATCAATGGCTATGAAAAAAAATAATTTATCTATGAAAACAAAAAATATTTATATACTGCTGCTCTTACTAGTGGCTGCGGTGTTTACTTCATGTGAAAAAGATTCCGATAATGATTCCGGAGAAGCTTATTTCCTTTTTAAAGATGCTGCCGAGCTAATCAGTCCAACAGGTTATAGCGTTGATTATAAAGGTAATACTTCCGGTCAGCAGTTTATTGTCCGTTCAAATAAAAGTTGGAAAATTATCGAAGAATCGGAAAATGATTGGGCTAGGTTTTTTCCTAATGAAGGTGACGAGGACGGTATTGTAAAGGTCATTGTTCAGGAAAACAAAACCTTCGTAGACCGTGTAATGCATTTCACTTTTGTAGTGGATGGTGAAGACCAACCGGTCATGTTTACTGTAAATCAGGCCAAGGCAACACCATTCCTTACACTGTCTGATAATAAAGGTACTGTAATTTCAAAATTACACATAATTCAGGTTGCCCAAAGTGTATCTGTCACCGTTAAGGCAAATGTTGCTTATACATATACTCCTGACGTAAGCTGGATCACTTTTGAAAAATCAACTCCAGGTACATCGAGTACAGAATTGTCTTTCGCCGTAGCTGCAAATGAGAGCAAAAATACCAGAACCGGAAAAATTTCATTTACTTGCACAACTCAACCGCAATTAAATACTACATTGACTATTGAACAGGAGGGCAGCGAAGGGCAGGTTGTATTGTTTGAAGACTTTAGCTGGTTGACTTATGGTAATACAATTCTTTACAATTCTACCGATCCTGTAAGATGTGATTCATGGACAGCTGAACAAAAGGCAAAAGGATGGACAAGTACTCCGAACACATTCTCCAGCAATCAACCTTTGTTATACGGATGTTTTGGATTTGCCAAAGTAGGTAAGACAAGTTACGGTGGAGACCTGATTTCACCAAAATTATCCGAAATTGTTGGAATTAAGAATATTGTGGTTACTTTTAAAGCTGCTCCATATATGACTGCCACCGGCACCAAAGATGACAACATTCTTAATGTCAGTGTTATTGGCCCTGGTACAGTAAGTCAAAGCCAATTCATTATTGACAACTGGCCTGATTATACAGCTGACCCTAATTCTATTGCTATCTGGCAAGATCCTGCGGCTGAACGTACATTTACTATTACCGGTGCCACTTCAGAGACTCAGATTAAGTTCCTGGGTTATGATTACAAACTTTCAGGAGTTGGAGCAGGTAAGAACCGTTTGTTCTTCGATGATATCAAAGTACTTATTCCTAATAAGTAAGATATATCAGATCGAGCATAGTACAAAAGTTAAGAAAGAACCCTACCTGTACTCTCTATCATTTTTCTGACAGAGGCAATAAACTCTTCATCGTTTACCAACTCTTCCAGATTTATGTGAATCCTATACCTCCAATAATGTTTTGGGTTGGATGGAACATTTATCCGCTCATCATCGGGATTCTCTCTTCTGAGCCTGCCTGAGATTGAGAACCAGTCCTGTATAGGAAATATCGAGAGCATAGACGGTGAGAGAAGATGCAACTCCAATATTTTCTCGCACAACCAAGGTTCACAGGTTGTATCATTGTTTTCTTTCCACCAAGCTCTTATGGTGCTTGTGTCATGAGAACCCGTCGTACAAACCGATAAATAAGGATATTGAGCAGGATTTCCTAATTTCTCTTTTGGATCTTTTGGCATTCTTTGTATCTCAAGACTTAATATTCTCAAAGAACGCATCACAGAAGGCACACAAGAGGGAATCATTCCAAGGTCTTCTCCACACGCCAGCATCCCTGTAGCAGAAATAAGAGACGGCAGCTTTTTCATTGCATTACGATACCAAAACTCATCGTTTCTCTGGTAGAAATAGTTGTTGTAAACCTTGTCAAACATATCCTTTTGCCAGTTATCCAAGGCTTGGTAAGATTTGCTGAATTGAGCAGAAATACGAGGATGGTATTTTGCCAGATCGATCGGATCCTGAATAAAAAGCACCTCCGAACACAACGACAGCAGTTCATTTTTGTGCTCAATTACTTCCTGGTGAGAGTTTGTAAGAAAGTATTTCTCAATTTTAGACTGGGAATCAAACTCTTCTTTGAGCTGATAACTTTCCCAATCTGCCGGGTGCAGGAAAGTATTTTTAATTATCTCCTTATCTAAGCCAAAATAATCATCCAAAACCCACTCTTTTATGTAAGGTTTGCAATCCCTGTCGTAGTTAAATTGGTACCCCGACCATCTTATTTCTTCTGCAGTGAAGGGGAGAGCAGGATTAAAATGACCCATCAACCCCTCGGTTGAATCTGCCGGAATTTCCCATATCCTGAAAAATCCCAAAATATGATCTATTCTGTATGCATCAAAATACTCTGCCATTTTCCGGAACCTTTTTTTCCACCAGGAATATCCGTCAGACTCCATTCTTGTCCAGTCATATGTAGGGAAACTCCAGTTTTGCCCCTTGACTGAAAAATCATCGGGAGGAGCACCGGCTTGCCCGTTGAAGTTAAAAAGGTGAGGTTCTACCCATGCTTCGACGGAATTTCGGTTGACTCCTATAGGAATATCTCCCTTAAGAATTATTCTTTTACTATTTGCGTAGTCATGGACAAAGGTCAATTGTTTGTGAAGGATAAATTGAACAAAATAATGAATGGCGATTTTATTGAACATGTGCCCCGATTCATCTGTCAGTTTTGCAATCTCGGTTTCACTATATGTAGAATATCGTGGCCATTTGCGGAATTCAGCGGTTTTGTATCTGTCTCTTAAAGTACAAAAAGCAGCATATGGAACCAGCCAATCCCTGTTTTTAAGGAAGAAATCTACATACTCCTTGCTGCTGAGTCTCTTTTTTCCATCCTGATCGTATAATTTTTCCAGATAAGACCATTTTAAAGTCTCCACAGCATCATAATCTATACAATCTAAATTATTGAGCTTTGCAGCTTTTTTGCAAAATGATTTCATAAATACCGGGTCATTTATCTTACCTGCAGCCTCAGTATTTATGTATAACGGATGTATTGCATAAATGGAAATAGCTCCGTATGGATAAGAGTCAGTCCATGTATGGGTCATTGTGGTATCATTAATTGGCAGTATCTGAAGCACATTTTGCCTGGTCTTGTAAAGAAAATCTATCATTTTCTTTAAATCCATGAAATCTCCCATACCGCAACTCTCTTTGCTTCTAAGAGAGAACACCGGAACAGATGTACCTGCAATTCGGGTTTTTCTTGCTTCAAGATTAATAGAAAAATGGTTAATTATCAACAATTCCCCAGATTTTAACTGGGGTATATCCAATTTTCTGTTCTCTCCTTTTTCCCAGGCAACTGCTGTTATGTCCATTCTGTTTGTAACCAGAACAAACTTGTACTCGAGCATGGCGGGCAATTCTTTACTGTTCAAGCCTGTTTCCCACAATCCTTCACCATTCTGATGCAACCTTTTCCCTCTTTCCGGTAGCCAGTTACCCAGTAACGAATGATTACCGCACATCACAATTTCTCCATTAAGGGGTGTGTTGTTGGCCGACAGTCGTATCCTTACATCTCCGGTAGCCTCTTTGGAAACATCATCTCTGAAATAAAATACTTTTTTGAAAGCTGACGACAAAAAAGGAGATTCATCGCTGTAACTCTTCCACTCATCCCTTATAATGTATTCTTCAAATGAGGATACGTGAAATTTCCTGGCAGGACCGGACTCAAATACCGGTTCTCCGGAGTCGTCGATCAACAGGTAGGAATATTCAAAACTTTCAGAGTTATTTAAGATAAGGTTGTAGCTCCACATAAAGCCGTCATATGAAAGGGGTTTCGCATTCTTTGTATCAAATGATGAGAGTTCAGGGATAGAACCCATAATGAATATTCTTTGTCCGAAACTTAAATTATAAGGGATTGAAAAATGAATTTTCATAACTATTAAATTAAAGATTAAAAAATTAGAACAAACATAAAAATTTTTAGTATATTTACGTATAGAATTTTATTTTACCAATGAACTTATCTGTTTTCAAAACTTCCGGAGTTTTAAAGAAAGACTTGATATTTGTGAATTTATTAATTCACACTTTCGCATTGATTCACGCATTGGTCTGTTTTCTTCTTAGAAACGCAAGGTTAGACGATGGCCTTGCCCTTACTATTCTGACAATTTTCATGATAGTTTTGCTAATTAATTAT
>Ga0172381_10003140_pt1 | contig 17682 bp, 13 predicted proteins | sample Leawel6488metaG_FD_119754 | JGI IMG/M metagenome (GOLD analysis project Ga0172381, IMG submission 119754) | Leachate microbial communities from a municipal landfill in Southern Ontario, Canada - Leachate well 64-88 metaG | ecosystem: Engineered > Solid waste > Landfill > Unclassified | place... | reverse complement strand
GATGGATGCCGAGCAGTTGCTTACCCTCCTCGCGGTTGCAGAAACCGGCAGTGTCAGCGAAGCCGCGCTACGCCTGGGGCGGGGACAACCGGCCATCTCGGAACGCCTGCATAAACTGACACGGGAAATCGGCGAGCCTTTATATATCCGCGAGGGCGGTGGCATTCAGCTGACACCCGTTGGCCAAGCATTAATTCCCGATATCCGGCAGTTGCGCGCCAAGTTACAAGACATTGAGAATCTGCTCATGCGCCAAAAATCCTTGCAAGCGGGAGAACTGCGCATCGCCTCTACCAGCCTGATTGCCAATTATTTACTACCGCACTATTTGCAAAGTTTTCAAAGCCAGCATCCAGGGGTCAATCTCTACATAAAGAGCGGTGTGACCTATTGGGGAGACATCAATCTTTCCGAACTGGACGTCTTCTTTTTTGAAGGAGAGATGGATATACCGCATCTACCCGATAGTTATGAAATACAACCGTGGTTGACCGGCGAAATCATCGCGGTCATGCCCAAAACCCATCCCCTGGCATCAGTGTCGGTGCTGAGACTGGAAGACATACAACCTTTTCCTGTGGTATGGCGAGAACCTTCTTCTGGAGTTCGAAGGAGACTGGAGAAGGCGTTCAGACAAAAAAACATTGTACCCGCGCACTTCATTGAGGTGTCCGATGTGGAATCCGTGGGAGCCATGGTGAAAGCGGGTTTGGGAATAGGTTTTATGACGCGTACCGTGTTTGAGCAGAGGCCGGACTGGGGCCTGATCTCTCAGCCTATCACATCCTCGCAGCTGATATGGCAGAGTTATATGGCTATCCCCAATCCGGCAAGGCGTTCCCGCGCCTTGTCGGTTTTTTTGGACCTTATGGGTTCTATACCGTTCCGATAAGCCCCAATACGGGGGACAGCGTGAGGACACGATGCATGTCCCAATGTTACGGGTTTGGGATCCAGCCAGGTGTTGTCAACGGCGATGGCCATGATCGGCATGCCATTCTCCGGTCATGCCCACCAGATAGCCATCTGTTTCAATGTGTTGGCGACTTGCGATAGGTCCCCAGTGCACGGTAAGCGATGATCTTGGCCCCACTGTTGATAAGGAACCAGGCCAGGGCGTAGGCCCATACCAGCAGGGCATAGCCCCAGCCGATGGGGGGAATGAGCCAGCCGTAGACGGCGGCGAAGGTGCCGATGACCTTGGTGGCGATGGTGACGTTGAAAAAGCTCCAGCTCGGCCAGGGCCGCTGCCAGATGGCGCCGGTGTTACGGGTCAGGAAGATGGTCAGGTGGCCGGCCACCAGCAGTTTCAGGAAAATCAGGGTGCGGATGACGCCCGCCGGTAAATGCAGGTAGGTTTCGGCAATCCAGAACAGGGAAAATGAGGCGACGACGCCCAGTACGCCGAGGAGGATGGAGATGATCAGCACCCGTGTCATGTCCCAGCGCACCGGCTGGGGCGCCGTGGGGGCGTTGTCGTAAGCGATCATCATGATGGGAAAATCATTGAGCAGGGCGATCATGACGATCATCACCGCGGTGACCGGATAGAAGTTGAATACCAGGATCGACAGGCTCATGAAGAGCAGCACCCGGATCGTCTCGGCGATCCGATAGATGGCGTAGCTGTTCATGCGGGCGAAGATTCTGCGCGCCTCCTCGACGGCGTCGACGATGACCGTCAGGCCGGGTGCCGTGAGTACCAGATCGGCCGCGGCACGGGCGGCGTCGGTGGCGCCGCTGACGGCGATGCCGACGTCGGCCTGCTTCAACGCGGGGGCGTCGTTGACGCCGTCTCCGGTCATGCCGACGATATGGCCCCTGGCCTGCAGTGCCTTGACGATGGCGAACTTATGCTCCGGAAAGACCTGTGCGAAACCGTCGGCCTGTTCGGCCTGGGTCTGCGCGGCGTGGACATCGGTGGAGAGGGCTTCGGCCGGAACGATGTTTTGCCCCAGATGCAGCAGCGTGGAAACCTGCTTGGCGATGGCCAGGTGATCGCCGGTGACCATCTTGATGTCGATCCCCATCCGCTGCCCGGCCGCGATGGTTTGCGCCGAATCCTCCCGCGGCGGATCGAACAAGGGCAAGAGACCGAGGAAGCGCCAGGTGCCATCCCCATCCTTTCGCGCTACTCCCAGGGTACGGTAGCCCTTTTCCGCCAAGGCATCGATCTGGCGGGTGACAGTCTGCCTGGTGCCGACATCCGGCTGCGCCAGATCCAGGATGACCTGCGGGGCGCCCTTGGCTACGCGAAAGCGCTCGGCGCCTGCCGCCACCTCCGCCTCACTGCGCTTGCTTACCGGATCAAAGGGTTGATATTTCAGGACGGAATAGGAAGCCAACGGGGCGGAGGCGGGCAAACCGCCCAGCACGGCGGTGTCGATGGGGTCGCCCGTATCCCGCTCGGAGGCCAAAGCGGCGGCGAGGATCAGTTCCTCCGCATCCTGGGCCCCGATCACCACGGGTTCACCCAGGGTGAGGCGGTTTTGGGTGAGGGTGCCGGTCTTGTCGGCGCAGAGCACATCCATGCCGGCCATCTCCTCGACGGCCACCAGACGCGAGACGATGGCTTTCAGCCGTGCCAACCGCTCCGCCCCGACGGCCATGGTCACCGATAAGACGGCGGGCAGGGCGACGGGGATGGCGGCCACGGTCAGGACCAGGGCGAAGAGGATCGTCCGGACCATGGGCTCATGACGGATCGCCAGAGCCACGAAGAGGATCACCGCGATGAGGACCAGCGCCGAAACGATCAGGAAGTTGCCGATGGCGAGCACCGCCTTGCGGAAATGGGAGACGCTCTCCGCCCGCTCCACCAGTTGCGCGGTCTTGCCGAAAAAGGTCTGCAGACCCGTCGCGGTCACCACGCCCTGCATCTCGCCCTTGCCTACGATGGAACCGGAATAGGCGCTATCCCCCCGGCCCTTGTCCACCGGCAGAGATTCCCCCGTCAGGACCGATTGATCGACGCTGAGGTAATCGCCGCTGAGCAGCAGCACATCGGCGGGAATGATGTTTCCCAGCTTCAGGAGGATGGTGTCGCCCGGCACCAGGTCCTGCGCGGCGATCTCCTGCCAAAGGCCGTCGCGCAGGACTCGCGCCCGCAGCGCCAGCTTCCGTTTGAGCATGGCGATGGCGTTGCCAGCCTTGTGCTCCTGCCAGAAGCCCACGCCGGCGTTTACCAGCAGGAGGGTCATGATGATGGCGAAGTCCGCCCAATGTGCCACCACGGCGGAAAGCACCGCGGCGATTTCGATCATCCAGGGAATGGGGCCCCAGAAATAGCCCAGAAACTGCCGGATCGGGCTGAGGCGCTTTTCGGGGATGGCGTTTGCCCCATATTGGGCCAGGCGACGGGCGGCCTCCGGCGACGACAAGCCGCGCTGGGGATCGCTCTGCAATTGCCGGAGGACCGCCGGAATGTCGGGGGCGCTTGTCGGGTCAGGATTGATTGTCATAAGGACCACCTCCTGGTCGGCTCTGGGATTGGCACCATTTTCCGGGCATCCGTGGTGCTACAAGTATTAAATATACGGCATGCATGCCCTCAAGCATCTTTCGACGTCTCGCGTGGTCAACTACCTCAACGCTTTGAGACGGGTGCGCAGGCGGAATCCCCCATTCGCGTGGGGGTGCGCTGAAATGCCATACTAATCAAGTGATTTACGAAAACGCAGCACGCTTATCGTCAACATTATCAATGCGAGCAATGCCAAGGCCCCGAGTTCCGGCCAGAGTACCGCAAAGCCTACCCCTTTGAGAAAAACCGCCCGGATGATCACCAAAAAATAACGCAACGGATTGATCATGGTAAACCATTGCAAGACTTTCGGCATGGCGGCGATCGGAAAGGCGAATCCCGAAAGGATGAAAAAGGGGTTGAGCAGAAAGAAATTGAGGGCGAAGGCTTGCTGTTGCGTGCGCGAAAAAGTCGACATCAGTAAACCCATGCCGACCACCGCCAGCAAAAACAGTGCGGACCCGACCAGCATCACCCATGGGTCACCGATGAAAGGCACGTGGAACCAGGCGATGCCGACGAAACTGACCAGCGCGATGTCGCCGAGCCCAATGAGAAAAAATGGCACGGTCTTACCGAGAATGAACTCAACGGGCCGGATCGGGCTGACGAGGATCTGTTCGAGCGTGCCAACCTCGCGCTCGCGCACGATGGCGAAAGCGGTGAGGCTGACCACCTGCATCAGCGTCAGCGTGCCGATCACTCCGGGGATGAAGAACCAGCGCTCGTTGAGCCCTTCGTTGAACCAGGGGCGCATCTGCAGCGAAATACCGACGACCGGAGCCGCAGCAGGGCCTGACCGGGAAGGAAAGACGCGGCTTGCCGCCTGCTCGGTGGAGAAGTTGGCGACGATCTGGGCGATGTAGCCGAGTGCAATGAGTGCCGTGTTCGAGTTTGTACCATCTACGATGACATGCAGTGGCGCGCTCTTCCCATTTTCCAGGTCGCGGCTGAAGCCGGCGTGAATGACGATGGCGATGACGGCCCTGTCGTGGTCGATGTCGCTGGTGATTTCCCTCTGATTCGTGGCCATGTCGACGATGTCGAAGCGGGAGGTGGCGGCGAAATGCGAGATCAGGCTGCGACTGGCCTGGCTCTGATCGAGATCGAGCACTGCGGTGGTGACATGGTGCACGGTGAAGGTGGCGGCATAACCGAAGACAAGCATCTGGAGAATCATCGGGACGATGAGGCGGAACATCGCCCAGCGATCGCGCCGGAGTTCCAGGAACTCCTTCATCAGCATGACCGAGAGACGCTCGAACATGGCCTACAGATGCTTGCGGAAGGCTCTGGCGGCGAGCCAGATGATGATCGCGGCATAGGCGACGAGGCCGAGGACCGGCGTCCACAGATCGGTCAGCCCGCTACCCTTGAGGAAGATCGCGCGCAGAATGGTAACGTAGTATCGCGAATAGACGGCATATGTGAGGACCTGGATCGCAGTCGGCATCTGGTCGATGGGAAAGGTGTAGCCTGACAAGAGGGTGGTAGGCAGCATGGTCAGCAAAAGGGCGACCTGGCTTGCCCCGAGTTGGTTGCGGATGCGCACCGAGATGAGGTAGCCGATCCCCAGCACGACGAGGTCGAAGAGGGCGGTCGTCACGAACAGTATGCCGATGCTTCCTCGGAACGGGACGTGGAACCAGAAGACTGCGACGGCCAGACAGAACGCCGCATCGAGCAAACCAATGGCGAAGTACGGTATGAGCTTGCCGAACATGACCTCGAGCGGAGTGACCGGGGTCGAGATCAGTTGTTCCATGGTTCCCCGCTCCCACTCACGCGAGATGGTCAACGAGGTGAGCTGGGCGCCGACCAGCGCAAGGATCACCGCAACCACGCCAGGGATGATGAAGTTGCGGCTTTCCAGGGTTTCATTGAACCAGACGCTGGGTTCGAAATCGACCCGTCCGACCAGCGACGGCTGAACGCCATGGCTGGCGGCCCATCGGGCAGCAATCGTGGCATTGGTTTGGGCGACCACACCCTGGGCATAGCCCATCGCTATGTTGGTGGTATTGACGTCGGTAGCGTCGAAGATGGCTTGCACCGGCGCACTTCCGGTCGCGGCGAGGGTACGGGAGAAGTCCACCGGGATGACGACCGCTGCGGCGCATTCACCGCGGTCCATTGCCCGGCGGATGCCGGCCTCGGAGGCGATGGTGTGGCTGATGGTGAACCAGTTCGAAGCCGTGAAATCGTCGACTACCGCGCGGCTGGCTTGGCTGTTCTCCTGGTCGTAGACGCACAGGGGCACGTGCTTGATGTCGAGGCTTACGCCGTAGCCCAGCAGGCCCATTTGCATCAGCGGCATCAGCAGCGCGACGGCCAGGCTGCGCGGATCCCGCCAGATCTGCAGCGTCTCCTTGTAAGCCATGGCCAGTAGGCGCTGGATATTCACGACGCGGCCCTTGTTTCGCGCGTGGTGGAAACCAGCCTGACGAAAACGTCCTCCAGGGAGGGTGTGGCGGGGCGGACCGACCCGACCCGGATTTCCCGTTCGGCAAGAAACCGGGGAAGCTCCTCGGCCGAAAGGCCGCCTTGGCCGAGCACGATATGGAGCTTGTCGCCGAAGATGGCCGCTTCGACCACCCCCTGTGCGCTGCCGAGCGCCTTGAGCGCGGCGCCCAATGGCACGCAGTCGACCTCAAAGAGATCACCGCCCAGACTCCGTTGGCGTAACTCGCTCGGGGTACCCATGGCAACGAGCCTACCCCCATCGATGAGGGCAATACGATTGCAGTATTCCGCCTCCTCCATGTAATGGGTGGAGACCAGGATGGCGACGCCCCCGGCCGCCAGTTCGTGGATGAGGTCCCAGAAGCGCCGCCGGGCCTCGGGCTCGACCCCGGAAGTAGGCTCATCCAGAAAAAGTATGGGCGGGCGATGAAGGATGGCGCAACCGAGCGCCAGGCGCTGTTTCCATCCTCCTGCGAGCGTCCGCACCAAGACATCCTCCCGCCCCTCCAGTCCGGCCATGGAAATGGCGAAGCGCATCCGCTCGCCAAGGTCGTGATGCGGTACCCGATAAATGCCGGCAAAAAACCGCAGGTTTTCACGAACCGTCAGGTCACCGTAGAGCGAAAATTTTTGCGACATGTAGCCGATGTGTTCGCGCACCTCTTCCGGCTGCCGCCCCACATCGAAGCCAGCCACCGATGCCCGGCCCTCGCTGGGGCGCAACAGGCCGCACAGCATGCGGATGGTGGTTGACTTTCCGGCCCCGTTGGGGCCGATAAAGCCGACGACCTCGCCCTTTTCGATCCGCAGATCGAGGTGATCGACGGCGGTGAAACTGGCGAATCGTTTGGTCAGTCCTTCGGCCAGGACTGCCGGGTTATCAGGGCTCATGCGGCTTCTCCTCTCCGAGGAGAGCGACGAAGACATCCTCGATGCCGGGTTCGGCGGGCGTGATCACGGCGTCCGCGATGCCCTGGTCCGCGATAGCGGCGCGTAGTTCGGGGATGCGCCGCTCGGCATCGTCGACGCGCACATGGACGCGGTCACCCATAAGGAGGGCGCCGAGTACTCCGGGTTTGCCAGACACGGCCTCGCGCACGTCGCGCGGGTGAGCGGAGGCGATGGCGAGCAGAGCTCCCGGCATCGCCTCCTTCAGGTGTTGCGGGGTGTCACAATGGCGTATTTCTCCGCCGTGGAGCAGAGCCAGGCGGGAGCAGCGCTCCGCTTCGTCCATGTAAGCGGTGGAAAGCACGATGGTCACGCCGCCCTCACGCAGGTTGTAGAGAATCGCCCAGAAGTCGCGGCGGGAGACGGGATCGACCCCGGTAGTCGGCTCATCGAGCAGCAGCACCCGGGGGGTGTGGATGAGGGCGCAGATGAGGCCGAGTTTCTGCTTCATGCCGCCGGAAAGCTGGCCGGCCAGCCGGCGCCGGAAAGGAAGGAGTCCGGCAGCTTCCAGCAGCTCCTGGCTGCGCGCGATGCGCTCGCCGCGCGGCACCCCGAAGAGGGCGCCATAAAAGAAGATGTTCTCCGCAATGGTGAGATCCTCATAGAGACCAAAGCGCTGCGGCATGTAGCTCAGATGCAATTTGGCGCGCTCGGCCTCGGCGACGACGTCCACGCCGTCGACAAGGATTTCCCCTGCGTCGGGGCGCAGCACGGCGGCCAGCATTCGCATGATGGTGGTCTTGCCCGCCCCATCGGGGCCGACCAGCCCGAAAATTTCCCCCTGGGCGACCGCCAGGTCAATATCCCGCACCGCTTGCACCGATCCGAAGCTCTTGCTGAGCCCATGCACCCTGACGGCAATTTCGTTAACCTCTGCCATCATCGTCCCGCCGGCAAAAGCGCGATCGTCGCATCCGCCGGCATTCCAGGGAGCAGTTCATGTGTCGGGTTGTAGATGTCAATGCGGATTCGGTATACGAGCGTAACCCGCTCTGCGTGGGTTTCCACCGTTTTTGGGGTGAACTCGGCCTGCGATGCGATGAAGCCGATGCGGCCGTGATAGATCTTTCCGGGGTAGGTGTCGGTAGTGACGGTGACCGGTTCACCGAGGCGGACCTGCCCCAGATTGGTTTCATTCACATAGGCACGGAGCCAGACATGGTCGAGGTCGTCGAGGGTAAAGATGGCTACCCCGGGGCTGGCCAACTCGCCGAGCTCAGCCTCGCGTACCGCCAGAACACCGCTGAAAGGCGCTCGCAACGTAGTATAGGATAAGGTCACTTCGTCGAGCTTCATTTTTGCGTCGGCCGCGGCGAGGTTGGCGCGCGCAAGAGAAATGTTGTCACGCGCCACCCGGACCAATGCCTGATCGCGGGCGAGTGCGGCAGATGCTTGCGCCGCGGCGGTGAAGGCAAGGTCATAAGCCTGACGGGAAACGGCACCCAGCGGAAGTTGTTCCTTGTCGCGGGCAAGGTCGCGCCGCTTCTCGGCAAGGGCGAACCGATCGCTCACGACCGTGTTTTGGGCGGCGGCGAGGTTGCTGGTGTCTACGGCAACCTGTCGGCTCGCCACCTCTAGGTTGGAACGATCGATCTGCACCTGCTGGCGATAGAGACGGTTATCTACCCGGGCCAGTGGAGTGCCGGCCTTGACGTACTTGCCTTCGTCGAAGGGGAGATAGACGATCGGCGCCTGGACGTCGGTGAAGCTCAACACGCTCTGATGGGCCTCGATGTTGCCGGAAACCACGACATGCGCGGGTCCAGCCGGCGGACCGAACAAGGCCTGCCGGATGGGTCCCCAAAACAGCAGCCCGACTGCAACAAGGATGAGAATGATGAATGCGGCTATGCCAAAACGCGTGCGGGGCGTCATATTCACCGGATTTCGGGTACCTCGCCCCATAACGACGATGGTCGCGTTTCTGGTATTGGTGGATTGATCGGGTATTCGGGCTGCGATGAAACCGCGGTCGGAAGACCATATGGTGCATTGACGGTTGGTCGATGCACCCTAGACCGCCGTCGAGCGCCGAAGTGGATATTGGGCGCGACCTTCACTGTTTGCGCGTCGCAGTACCACAAGCCGGGGCATTTATGGCATGGCGGATGGGTTGGTTCACGGCACCCCCGAAAATTTCATTGGACTGGCTTTGGGGGTCAGCCTTCCGCTCGTACGGTAAGATCTGCTCCAACTGTCTCAGTATAAAACATTATAGGCCGATGGCCGGTGGTTGGGTAGATCTGTGATATGCCACTCAGTTACCGTACGACCGAGCCGCATCAAACGTATCATGGCGCCACCGTCACCGGCGTACCGATGTGCATCATTCCATAGGCTCTTTGTGCCGCCTTTAACGGCAGCTCCACACAACCGTTACTTTGCCGAAACCCGTACGCAAGACGGGGGAAGTAGTGTACCGCGCGGCCATCCCAGAAATAATTGACGAAGCGCACGCCTGAATCGTTATAACACTCGCCATGGGGGAAACAACCGGTCATTCGCGTACTCAGAAAGCGCGCGTAGACTGCCCAGGTACCGTTGGGGGTGATCGCTCCGGGCACCCCGGTATTGGTCAGACTTTGCAACACCCATTTACCCCTATCCGTTTCCGCGTTGTACTGCCAGATGGACAAAGTTTCTGGCGTGCCTTTGCGCACATAAACCCACACAAACGGCTTCGGCGCGCCTTCCCCGCGCCGATGGGCGGCAAGGACAGCCGCGTAAAGGCGATGGCGGTTGCCCCGATCAAACCAGTCGCTGCTTTGGTTGGACCATGGCAGCCCGTGCTCCTTGGCAAAAAAATCCAGGGCCCCGAAGAGCAAGGGCGATCCAGGAGAATCCGGGGTGAGCACCTGCAATGCGGACGGTGTGCCTGACGGCCATAACCACCAAATTTGTGGATTTGCCCCCCTTAGCCCGGTCCAGCCCACTTGCCCCGGCAAATAGTGCATTTGCGCAAGCGCGCGGGTAACACGCAACCAAGCTGGTGCCGGCGCTGCTGCCGCGAGTGCGCTGTCGCCGGCAGCAGAAGCAAGCCACAGCAGGACCATCAAAATCCATATCCTTTTCACGTCTCGCGTTCCTGCCATGCCCCCATAACCAGCACCGCCGCACCGTGGACCGCGCCACGTCTCAAATCCGCCAATGCCACATTTACATGCAGATCGGTACGGCACACTCCGCACGCCAGTATTTTTACCAGGACCTGGCCCGGCTGTGGCCGTGGTCGCGGCAATTCAGCGGGCACCAAAGGTTTACCCACCTCTTTCAGAACCATGGCATGCATGAAACACCTCCTTGTGGCCGCCATATACCTTCCATGACGACGTACCGTCGCGGGTTTACGGAAAGCAACAAGCCTGATTCTGCAATTGTAGACCAGCCAGCAATGGTCGCGTCGCAAGCCATGGCACAGAGGGTGGCACCCGCCCACAATATCCGTCACCACAGGGGCACCCCGTACGGAATCCCAGAGTGGTGCGCACGACTCTGGTGCGGAAATCTACTGCCACTCAGACATATATAACGCGCGCGTCGCGTTTATTGGAACGCCCCAACTGCTTTGAATGGTAAGCAGACCGTAGAGGAAATCCAGGCTGCTCCACGCTGGGGGCGCCCGTCGGGGTCGTAATCCCCGACCGAGGGGAGCAGGTGTCCCAAAGAAAAGCGGGGAACGCCATCCCTGATGGTAAATATTCAGGTAATACACTGTGTTATATGGTGCGCCTGGAGGGACTCGAACCCCCGACCTACGGCTTAGAAGGCCGTTGCTCTATCCAGTTGAGCTACAGGCGCATAGGAATGATCGGACAATAGATCATTGGCGCCATTGTAGAGGACCGGTGGCACTCAGGGAAGCAGGAGCGTGCCTCTTTTCGCTGACGGCTGCCAGCGTGTATGGTTGGTGGTATCAGCCGATCGGAGCAGAGCATGGACAAGCGCTTTATCCTGGAGAGCAGTTTCTCGCCGCAGGGCGACCAGCCGGAGGCTATCCGTCTGTTGGTGAACGGCCTTGGCGCTGGTGAATATTTCCAGACCCTGTTGGGGGTGACCGGTTCGGGCAAGACCTTCACCATGGCCAATGTCATCGCCATCACCCACCGGCCCGCCATCATCATGGCGCCCAACAAGACCCTGGCAGCGCAGCTCTATGCGGAAATGCGCGCGTTCTTTCCCCACAATGCCGTGGAGTATTTCGTCAGTTATTACGATTACTACCAGCCGGAGGCCTACGTTCCTTCCTCCGACACCTTCATTGAAAAGGACGCTGCTATCAATGACCACATCGAGCAGATGCGCCTCTCCGCCACCAAGGCCCTGCTGGAACGGCCGGATGTCATCATCGTGGCCACCGTTTCGGCTATCTACGGTCTGGGTGATCCCGCCTCCTACCATGGCATGATTCTGCATCTGCGCGAGTCCTCCACCATGGATCAGCGCGCCATCCTCAGGCGTCTGGCGGAGATGCAATACAGCCGCAATCCTTTGGAAATGAAGCGCGGCACCTTTCGCGTCAACGGCGATGTCATCGATATATGGCCCGCAGAAAGTGAGGACGAAGCCGTTCGGATCGAGCTTTTTGGCGACGAACTGGAACGCATCTCGCTCTTCGATCCCCTGACCGGCAAGACCATCACCCGTTTGCCGCGCTACACCATCTACCCCAAAAGCCACTACGTCACTCCGCGCGAGACCATTCTCGCGGCGCTGGACGCTATTAAAGATGAGCTTCGCTCGCGTCTGGAGGACCTGCGCCGCGCCAACAAGCTGGTCGAGGCGCAACGGCTGGAGCAGCGCACCCGCTTTGATCTGGAGATGATGGCCGAGCTGGGGTATTGCTCGGGGATCGAGAATTACTCCCGCTACCTCTCGGGACGGGTGCCCGGTCAGGCACCGCCGACCCTGATGGACTACCTCCCCAAGGATGCCCTGCTATTCATGGACGAATCCCATGTAACGGTCCCGCAGTTCGGGGGGATGTACAAGGGCGACCGTTCGCGCAAGGAAACCCTGGTGGAATACGGGTTCCGGCTGCCCTCGGCGCTGGACAATCGGCCCTTGATGTTCCCCGAGTTCGAGTCGCTGATGCCGCAGACCGTGTTTATTTCCGCAACGCCCGGTCCCTACGAGCTGGAGCACTCCGGGCAGGTGGTGGAGCAGGTGGTGCGGCCCACCGGCCTAGTCGATCCGGCTGTGGATATTCGTCCGGCGAAAGGGCAGGTCGACGATCTAATCAGTGAAATCAACATCGTTGTACGTACCGGTTGGCGCATTCTGGTGACGACGCTGACCAAGCGGATGGCCGAAGATCTGACCGATTATCTGCATGAGCTGGGCATCAAATGCCGTTATCTGCACTCTGATATCGAAACGGTGGAGCGGGTGGAGATCATTCGCGATCTGCGCGCCGGGGTGTTCGACGTGCTGATCGGGATTAACCTGCTGCGGGAAGGCCTGGATATGCCGGAGGTGGCGTTGGTCGCCATACTGGATGCGGATAAGGAGGGCTTCCTGCGCTCGGAGCGGTCCCTGATTCAGACCGTCGGGCGCGCCGCGCGTAATTTGCATGGACGAGCCATTCTCTATGCGGACAGTATCACCAAATCCATGGCTCGGGCCATAGCCGAAACCGACCGCCGCCGGGAAAAGCAGTTGCAGTTCAATGCGGCGCACGGCATCACCCCGCGCGGCATCGTCAAGCCGGTGTCGGACATGATTGAGGGGGTCTATCGCCGCAATGCACAACCTGCCGCGCATGCCGCAGAAAAAAATGCGGATTATCGCGTGCTCCGTGATCCCCAAGCCGTTGCCAAGAAAATCAAGGAACTGGAGGAGGCCATGTACCGTCATGCCCGCAACCTGGAGTTTGAGCAGGCAGCGGCGCTGCGGGACGACATCAAAAAACTGGAAACCCGCCTTCTGGGGACCGACCTGCCGGTATCTCTGGAGGAGGACTGAAGGGGCAATCCTCGGGAAATTGCGGTTGGCGCGGTTGGCGCCTTGACGCCAACTTGAGCATTGCCTATTCTGTAAACCAACCGGACGGTATGCAATGACAGGAGAACATGATCATGATCAAGACAAAAGCCTACGCTGCTCAGACTGCCCGCAGTCCGTTGGCGCCCTACGAAGTCCTGCGTCGTGAGCCGGGTCCGGATGATGTCCAGATAGATATACTCTTTTGCGGTGTCTGCCATTCCGATTTGCACACCGCCCGCAATGAGTGGAAAAACACGCTGTATCCCGCTGTTCCTGGCCACGAAATCGTGGGTCGTGTCGTTGCCGTCGGTAAGGATGTCAAAAATTTTCAAGTTGGTGATTTTGCCGGTGTCGGTTGCATGGTGGACAGTTGTGGGCACTGTCCGTCCTGTGACGAGGGTGAGGAGCAGTACTGCGATAACGGATTCACCGGAACCTACAACGGCCCGGCATTCGGCGGCGAAAATACCTACGGCGGCTATTCCCAGAGCGTGGTGGTCAAAGAATCCTTTGTGCTGAAGATTCAGCATGATGAAAAAGATCTGGCGAGTGTGGCACCGCTGCTCTGCGCCGGTATCACCACGTACTCGCCCTTGCGCCACTGGGGTGCCGGGCCGGGTAAAAAGGTCGGCATTGTGGGTCTGGGCGGCCTTGGTCATATGGGCGTCAAGTTGGCGCACGCCATGGGCGCCCATGTGGTGCTGTTCACCACCTCCCCCGGCAAAGTGGAGGATGGTAAGCGGCTGGGGGCGGATGAGGTCTGCATCTCCAAAGATGACGCACAAATGGCCAGCCATGCCAGCAGCTTCGATTTTATCCTCAATACGGTGGCAGCGTCCCATAATCTGGACGCCTTCCTGAATCTGCTCAAGCGGGATGGTACGATGACGCTGGTGGGTGCGCCGGCAGAGCCCCATCCGTCACCAGAAGTCTTCAACCTGATTTTTAAGCGTCGGCAGCTCGCGGGCTCCCTTATCGGTGGTATCCGGGAAACGCAGGAGATGCTGGATTTCTGCGCGCAGCGCGGGATCGGTTCGGATATCGAGATGATCCCCATGGACTACATCAATACCGCCTACGAAAGAATGCTGAAGAGCGATGTAAAGTATCGCTTTGTGATTGACATGGCGACGCTGAAGTAGGCTCTCTGGGGCGGAGGTTTACAGTCCCCCCCGCGCTTTGGTTTCAAGGCAAAATGTCAAGGCAGCGGGAACCGCGTACGGGCGGCCATAGAAAGGCGGTTTGCGTTGTGCCGCACGTCCGAATTGGCTACCATGCGCAGGTTAAACGCGCGCTGCGGGTCCTATGAGCAAATACATTTTCGTAACAGGTGGGGTGGTTTCTTCTCTGGGCAAGGGCGCCGCTGGCGCGGCGCTTGGTGCACTGCTGGAGGCGCGTGGGCTGAAGGTCACCATGCTCAAGCTAGACCCCTATATCAACGTCGATCCAGGCACCATGAGCCCCTTTCAGCACGGTGAGGTTTTTGTCACCGCCGATGGCGCGGAAACGGATCTGGATTTGGGGCATTACGAACGATTCCTCTCGACGCGGATGGGCAAGCGCAACAATTTCACCACCGGTCTGGTTTATCAGACGGTCATTGAAAAAGAACGGCGCGGCGACTATCTGGGACGTACGGTGCAGGTCATCCCCCATGTCACCGATGAGATCAAGCGGCGCATCCGGTTGGGTGCGGCGGACGCGGATGTGGCGCTGGTGGAGATCGGTGGTACCGTCGGCGACATCGAATCGCAGCCCTTTCTGGAAGCGATCCGGCAGATGGCGGTAGAGGAGGAACGGGGTGACACCCTCTTCATGCATTTGACGCTGGTACCCTATCTGGCGTCCGCCGGGGAGATGAAAACCAAACCGACCCAGCACTCGGTGCGTGAACTGCGTGCCATCGGTATCCAGCCGGATGTGTTGCTTTGTCGTGCTGACCGGCCCATACCTGCCGACCACCGGGCCAAAATCGGGCTTTTTTCCAACCTGCCGGAAAAGGCCGTCATTTCGGCGATCGACACCGACAGCATCTATCGTATTCCGTTGCTGTTCCATGCCCAGGGTCTGGATGATCTGGTGGTGCAGAATCTCGGACTACATCTGCCAGCCCCGGACCTTTCCGTTTGGAAGGGTATCATAAATGCCCTCGAACACCCGGAAGGTGAGGTGGTGATTGCCCTGGTGGGCAAATATGTGGGGCTAACCGAGTCTTACAAGTCTTTGGCGGAGGCATTGCTTCACGCCGGATTGCGGGCGCGACGGAGTGTGCGCTTCCTGTATGTGGATGCAGAAGATGTCGAAACGCGGGGGACGGAGATACTCGCGGAAGCGGATGCCATTCTGGTGCCGGGTGGTTTCGGCGGGCGGGGCACCGAGGGTAAAATTGCCAGCATCCGCCACGCACGGGAGCGGAAGGTGCCTTATCTCGGCATTTGCCTTGGCATGCAGCTCGCGGTTGTCGAGTTCGCGCGGCATTGCGCCGGTCTGATGAACGCCAACAGTACCGAACTGGACCCTCAGACTCCGGCCCCGGTCATTACGCTGATGACCGAGTGGTCCGACCCGGAAGGCCACAAGGCGTACCGGGAGGAGGGGGGAAATCTCGGCGGTACCATGCGGTTGGGGGAGCAGGAATGCCGCCTTGAACCCGACAGTCTGGCAATGCTAGCGTACGGGCAGGAGCGGATTCACGAGCGCCATCGCCATCGCTTCGAGTTCAACAACCGTTACCGTGATCCATTGGCGGTGGCAGGGTTGCGTTACACGGGGTTCTCCGCGGACAGTGAACTGGTGGAAGTGGTGGAGTTGCCGGACCATCCCTGGTTTCTGGGCTGCCAGTTTCACCCGGAGTTCACCAGTAACCCGCGTGAGGGACATCCATTATTTGACGCCTTTATGCGCGCCGCCATCGCCCAGCGGGAACGGGACGGTACGACATGAGACTCTGTGGCTTCGAAGTAGGTCTGCGGCATCCACTCTTTCTGATGGCCGGCCCCTGTGCGATCGAGAGCGAATCCCTGGCGTTGCGCACGGCGGAAGATCTGCGCGATATCTGCGCACGCCTCGGCATCCCTTTTATTTATAAGAGTTCCTACGACAAAGCGAACCGCTCTTCGGGGCAAAGTTTCCGTGGGCCGGGTATGGACGAGGGACTGCGTATTCTCGAAAAGGTCCGCCGGGAAGTCGGGGTGCCGGTCATTACGGATGTTCATGAAAAAGAAGACGTGTCTGCCGTGGCGGAGGTGGTCGATGTGCTGCAGACGCCCGCCTTCCTCTGCCGACAGACCGATTTCATTCAGGCTGTCGCTGCTGCCGGAAAGCCGGTCAACATCAAAAAAGGCCAGTTTCTTGCGCCCTGGGATATGCTGCACGTCGCCAGCAAGGCCAAGGCTACCGGCAATGAGCAGATCATGGTCTGCGAGCGCGGCGCCTCCTTCGGGTACAATAACCTGGTATCGGATATGCGCTCCCTTGCGGTGATGCGTCAGACAGGATGCCCGGTGGTCTTTGATGCGACCCATTCCGTACAGCTCCCCGGTGGTCAGGGTGACCGGTCCGGCGGTCAGCGCGAATTTATCCCGGTGTTGGCGCGGGCCGCCGTGGCGGCGGGCGTGTCAGGGCTCTTCATGGAGACTCATCCGAATCCGGCGGATGCTTTGTCCGATGGACCCAACGCCTGGCCGCTGGGACGTATGGAGGACCTGTTGCGCATTCTCCAGCACATTGATCATCTTGTAAAAAACCAGGATTTCCCTGAAAACCACCCTGAGGAGTTAGTATGAGTGCCATTGTCCGCATCCAAGCCCGTGAAGTTCTCGATTCGCGCGGCAACCCCACCGTGGAGGCCGAGGTCTATCTCGATAACGGCGGCATGGGCCGTGCGATCGTCCCTAGTGGCGCTTCCACCGGTGAGCGCGAGGCCGTGGAGTTGCGCGATGGTGGCCAGCGCTACGGCGGCAAAGGAGTGCGCAAGGCCGTTGAACACGTCAACGGCGAGATTCAGGATGCGCTTCTTGGCATGGAGGCCGAAGAGCAGGAGCATATTGATGCGGCTCTCTGTGCCTTGGATGGCACCGAAAATAAGGCACGCCTCGGCGCCAATGCGATCCTGAGCGTCTCATTGGCGACGGCCCATGCGGCTGCCCACGCGGCTGGCCAGCCCTTGTACCGCTACATCGGTGGCTTGGGCCCGCTGCAGTTGCCCGTTCCCATGATGAATGTCATCAATGGTGGTGCCCATGCCGATAACGACGTGGACATGCAGGAATTCATGCTGATCCCGGCGGGCGCGGAGTCGTTCTCCGAGGCTTTGCAGATGGGGGTGGAGGTGTTCCACAGCCTGAAAGCCGTGCTGCAATCGCGCGGACTGGCAACGACAGTCGGTGACGAGGGCGGCTTTGCTCCGAATCTGCCCTCCAACGAGGCTGCCCTGGAGCTGCTCATGGACGCCATCAACAAGGCGGGTTATCAGCCGGGCAAAGATATCTGGCTGGGCATGGACGTCGCTTCCAGTGAATTTTATCGGGATGGACGTTATCATCTGGCTAGCGAAAGGCGTGAACTCGATAGTGCTCAGTTCGTGGATTATCTGGCGGCGCTGGCTGATCGTTATCCACTGATCAGCATTGAAGATGGCATGGATCAGAACGACTGGGAAGGCTGGATCACCCTCACCGACCGCCTTGGTGACCGTTTGCAGTTGGTGGGTGATGATATATTCGTAACGAATACGACGATCCTGCGTGAGGGCATCGAGCGCGGTG
>Ga0172381_10003139_pt1 | contig 17684 bp, 39 predicted proteins | sample Leawel6488metaG_FD_119754 | JGI IMG/M metagenome (GOLD analysis project Ga0172381, IMG submission 119754) | Leachate microbial communities from a municipal landfill in Southern Ontario, Canada - Leachate well 64-88 metaG | ecosystem: Engineered > Solid waste > Landfill > Unclassified | place... | reverse complement strand
ATTTATATAATGGAGATTGTTTATGAAGTTAAAGTGTCAGAAGTAAAACCAGAATCTAAGAATGTCATAGGTATTGATTTGGGAGTAAATAACTTTGCAACTATTACAAATAATATTGGACTGAAGCCAATTATTATTAATGGTAAAGGGATTAAATCAATAAATCAGTACTATAATAAACAAAAAGCTAAGATACAATCTGAATTAAAAATTAGGCATGATAAAAACTGGAGTAATAGATTAGATATTCTTACTCGAAAAAGATTTAATAGAATTAAAAACTTCATGCATAATTCCAGTAGATATATAATTAATTATTGTTTGGAAAATTCTATTGACACAATTATTGTTGGTCTTAACAAAACATGGAGGCAAGAAAGTAAAATGAGTAAGAAAACTAATCAAAAGTTTATCAATATTCCTTACGATATGTTTATCGGGCAATTAAAATATAAATGCCAAGACAACAATATAAATTTTATTATAACCGAGGAATCATATACTAGTGGCACATCATTTTTAGATAATGAATTGCCTATCAAAGAAAATTATAATAAATCCAGACGTATTCATAGAGGTCTATTTAAAAGTAATAATGGATTATTAATTAATTCGGATGTAAATGGTGCTTATCAAATTATGCGAAAAGTATTTCCAAAAGTAATATATGGAATAGAGGGTAGACTAACCCCTACAATTATAAATGTAACGAAAGTTGCATGATTTATTGTGAATCAAGTATTATATTATTAATATTTGAATAGAATAGGTATTTGATGCACATTTTATGCCTTAGAAACGCCAATTTCTAGGCATTTATTTTTTGAGATTTTTGGCATTATCATATTGACAATATAAACATTATCGTGTATCATAATATTAGTAAAATAAATCTAGGAGGTTGCCAATATGAAAAAACAACTAACCAAAAAACAAGGTATTACAAAACTTAAAAAGTTAGGTATTAAAACAACTGTTGATTTAGATAACTGGAAAGCTAACAAATGTAAAGGACAAAGGTTTATAATGAGTAGATATGATGCTTTAAAAGAATTGATTGGTGATAACGCAGCAATGTGGATTTTAAATGATCTTGCTATTAATCAATGTAATTTAAGGAGTGAATAAGGATATGAATAAATGGGAAAAGTCAGCCAGTGAATTAGATAACAAAGAACTAGTAAATATGTATGCTATCATAGTTGCTCAAAATACTTTAAGAAATGGTAAACCTGCAACCATCAAAGAAAAAGCATACGAGCAAGAAATACTAAAAAGGTTAAACAATAAAGGAGAATAATAGCATGTTAAAAAACACTAAAGCGAACCAGGACAGCATAAACAAAATCAATAATGCTATCCGGATCATTAAGGAAACTGCACAACAAGAGATACAAAGAGAAAATCAAAAACGTAGGAAATGGCTTGACAATTCTTTTGAAACTTTACGGTGTCATTGTAGCAAATTAAGTATTGAATTACCTAATAGAAGCACTTTTTATACTCCTGAGAATGACTTAATTATTGCAGAATGGCTTGAGGGACAAATGGGAAAAATAATATTAATATAATAAGGAGGGTATAACAATGCAATATAAAGGTAAGCAGTTTGAAAACCTACTTGGGGAGACTAAAAGGGTATGGGGTAAAATACCCGGAGAAGCATTAGAAGAATTTTATCAGGTAATTAATAACAGTGATAAATATACGGATCAAGAGAAGGAACTAGCAAAACAAATTCTATTAGGATAATAACACCAATGAATCGTTTCATCATGAGTGAATAATAATATAAAAGGGAGAGGATAGTTAATGGAGAATAAGTATGATGTGAGATTTTGTAGTTGTGGAAGAGTACATTTTATTGACCAGATAAAGGTTGATCAGGCCATCGAAAAAGATAAACAAGTTTTGGTGATTTGCAATAACTGCGGCAATTCTTTTATTATTGGAGCAGACAAAACATATGATGAATATTTAGATCAAGAAATATATAATATGTACTCATATGGAATGAGAAATACAGAAATAACAGACTTATCAAAAATTGATAGTATTGTTTTTACGGCAGGAGAACAGATTAGAATGGTAACAGGTGGTCAAGCTACATATCATAGTAGCGATTGTTTTATTGATTGGGAAACTGAGAAACCAAAAGATATTTCAATTGAAGAATGGGAGAAAATGCAAAGAACAGTTCATACTCAACATACTATTAACTATATAAGGGACGAAGATAAACTTGAACAGATGAGTCATTATCTAGTAGGCATTGATTGGAAGGGCACTAAATACGAAAAGGTATGGAGTTAAAATAAATCAATTATTTCATTAAATTAGAAGGAGATGACTTTGGTGGATAGAGAAAATAAAGATATTATTGAATTTTATGATGATTTCCCATATGCTATTCTCTATATGAGTTGGGATGGACTTAGAATTATTAGATGTAAAACTAAAGAATATATGGAGCAAGTTTTCGGTGAATTAAAAGAATGTTATAAATATATCCAGAAGGTAGAAATGAAAAATATTTGATCCAAATTGTTCTTTTGTAACGAGTGGAAAAGGAGGAGAAGTTATATGAAAACCATATTTGGCAGCACAGATGAAATTATTAATAAAGGATATAAATATCTAGTTATTTATGATATGCCATTTGCTATTATAGGCAAACAGGATGATATGAAGGTTAAGGTAGCTAATCCTTTTAGTAAAATACCTATGAGCGTACACATAGAATGTATTGACGGAATTAATATTATTGCTCAATAGAATATTAGCAAAACAAAAAAATAAATTATTGACAAAGAAGAAGAGAACATTTATACTAATATCAGATAATAAAATAAGGAGGTTATAAGGTATGAATAGTCTTTATATTGTAACTGGAGTGGACACAGACACAAAAGATAAATTTGAATACGAAGAATCTACATTGCAAAGAGCAATGGAAATCTATAATAAATTAAAAGATGAAAATGATATATCAGGTTTGGTGATCTTAGAATATAATCTAAGTGAAAAACGGTATCACATAATAGATATTTAAAATAAAATTAAAGATATTAGACTTAAAGCGGTATTGGTGAATTTAGTCTGATGAATATTTAGACTAATAAAACCAATACCGCTTTTTTGCGTTTATAGATAATTTATAAAGGAGTTGATGACTATTGAGAGTGTTTATATAATTTGCAGCAAACCATACAATTTATAAAAAGGAAGGAAAATATGAAGATAAAAGAATTAAAAGAAGAATTAAATAAATATGATGATGAAAGCATTGTGATTTTGCAATTAGATAGTGAAACTGGAGATCATGCACCACTAGATTCAATTTGGTCAGGTATCTATATTGCTGAATCAGAATATTATGGTGAAGTAATTGCAGATGAAGATATTGAAATAAGAGGGGAAGAGTGTATTATACTATGTCCTATTTATTAAAAGTGAGAGGAGAAATATAATTTATTGAATGTATTAAGTTTATTTGATGGAATGGCATGTGGTAGAATAGCCCTAGAATGTGCTGGAATTAAAATCAATACATATTATGCGAGCGAAATAAATCCTAATAGTATTAAAATCACTCAAAAGAATTATCCTGATACTATTCAATTAGGAGATATAGAAAATTTAACTGAGGGAAAATTAAAGCAATTACCAAACATAGATTTATTAATAGGTGGTTCGCCTTGTTTTAAGGCGGGGACACTAGTAATGACAAATCAAGGATATAAAAATATAGAAGATATTAAAGAAGGAGATTACGTTTTAACACATACAAATACATATCAAAAGGTTTTAATTCCCATGATAAATAAATCTAATGGCATATATAGATTGTCTACTATGTGCAGTGAGGATATATACGTTACGGGTGAGCATCCTTTTTATAGTAGGAAAATGTTCAAAGAATATCATCCTGAAACAAAAACATACACAAGAGAATTCCAAGATCCTATATGGATTAAAGTAAAAGAATTAAGTAAAGATTATTATGTTGGAGTAGCAATAAATCAAGAATCAGAATTGCCAATATGGGACGGGATAGAACATACAATTAATCAATTCAAGAAAGAAATAATATGTACTTTAACTGGTAAGTTTAATAATAATGATTTTTGGTGGATAATTGGAAGATATATAGGAGATGGTTGGACAAATATACATAAGAGAAAGAATAGAAAAGAATCATATATCTATAAAACTATCATATGTTGCTCAAAATTAAAAGATGAGTTAAAAGATATTACTCAAAAATTAGATGGATTATTTCATTATAGTATAGTAGAAGAAAGAACGACATATAAAATTACACTTTCTAATCAAGAATTGTATGAATATTTACAACAGTTTGGTAAATATGCTTATGGTAAATTTTTAACTAAAGATATTTTGAATCTTCCAGTAGATTTGTTATTGAGTTTCATTGAAGGGTATATAAGTGCGGATGGTTGTTATACTCAGAATAAATATAGTATTACTACAACTAGTAAATATTTAGCTTATGGTATTGGGGTATGTATAGCCAAAGCATACCACGCTCCTTATTCTATATATAAAGTTATATGCCCTAAAAAATGTATTATAGAAGGAAGAGAAGTAAACCAAAAAAATAAATATATGGTGAAATTTCATCCAGATATCAGGAAACAAGATAAAGCATTTTATGAAAATAGATACGTTTGGTTTCCAATAAATGATATTGAAAAAGAGCAATATAATGATTTAGTATATAATTTGGAAGTAAAAAATGATAATTCATATACTGCTAATAATATCATTGTTCATAATTGTGAAAATTTAACAATTACCGCAGTTGATAGGAAAGATGTATGCAATGGATTGATAGGAGATAAATCTAAACTATTTTGGGAATACATAAGAATCAAAAATTTAATAAAACCTAAATATTTTCTACTTGAGAATGTGGCGAGTATGAATGAAGAAAGTAAAAATATAATTACGGAGCAAATGGGTGTAAAACCTATCTTGATTAATAGTAACCTTTTGGCAGCACAGGATAGAGAAAGATATTATTGGACTAATATTCCTAATATTACTCAGCCGAAAGATAAAGGTTTAGTATTAAAAGATATAATGGAAACTAATGTAGATGAAAAATATTATTATAAACAAGATTATGAATTTTATGGTTATGATAAGAAAATAATAGCAAGACTCAATTTAAAAACTCATGATTTATGTAAGAGAGTTTATAATCCTAATTTTAAAGCACCAACGCTTACAGCCGTCCAGGGTGGTTATCAGGAGAAGAAAGTTTTTGATAATGGTAGGTGTAGAAAACTAACTCCTTTAGAATACGAGAGGTTACAGACGGTTCCTGATAATTTTACAGAAGGGGTAAGTAACTCAGCTAGATATAGTATGCTTGGAGATGGTTGGACAGTTGATGTGATAGCACATATTTTTAGAAATATTACATAATGAAAAAATAAATATATTATTATTGACAGTATGAATCTAATAGTTTAAAATAAGGTATAATTAAAAATAAATTAAAGGAGTTGATAAAATGAAAGAAATTCAAACAATCCCAGTAATAGAGCAATTTCTTCAACTATGGAAAGAAAAAGCAACTATCTATTACAATCAAACAATTGAAAGATACCGAGAAATAGAAAAGGAATACAACAATATAATAGATGAATATAATAGACGATGGAAATTACCAGAGGATCAGAGGAAAGAATTAGAAAAAGACCATGATAAGAAGTGGGAAGCGGTAAAAACCTTTAGGAATGAAAATAACTCAGTAATAAGTATTATATGGGGATATCCGAAAGATGAGCAAAACGAACGGATAGAAAAAGCATTAACAAGAGAAATCAACAATAAAAGGATAAAGCTAATTGCTAGAATAGAGAAAAAAGCAGGAGCCATATTAGACGCATCTAATTTAAGTATTGGAGTAAATGGAGAAATTAACGGCACAATAATAGGAGATATAAAAACAGTAACAATTGAAACCATATACGCAGGAGGATATAATATTCAATGCCTACATTATAGAGTATTGATTAAATAGAAAGAAAGAATGTTGATTTAGTTTGTGAGTATTACAAGTCATTAAAAACAAAATGAAATGGAATGAAATGAAATGGCATTTTTCATAAGGAGGTTGAAATATGATATGTGCATTATGTGCTTGTGAATTTAATGGTGAGTATATTAAAACAATAGATAATAAAATTTATGAAATTGATTGTATTAAAAGATATTACTCAGGAAGAAAAACAGATGAAGAAATTAAAGTAATTATTAATAAATTAACACCAAATTTTGATTCTCATTCACTTTTTGTAGAAAAGTGCATAAAATCTTAGTTTGGATCAAATATTTTTATTAAATTTCTCTATTTTATGATTGACAATATACCCAAAGAAGTGTAAAATAAATACAAAGTAAATGAAGCACAACATATTAGTGCTTCACAATACCGCAAAAAACTATTAAAATATTTAGAAGGAGTTGTTAGAAATGAATGTAACGTTTAACACTAAGGAAAGACAGGTAAAATCCATTATAGAGCAAATCGAAAAACAGCAAATGGCAGTTGGCAGTTATGTGCAAGAAATAATTCTCAAGAAGAGACAAGAAAGTGGCAAAGATTTAATAGTTAGAGATTATATGGAAAGCCAGCGTTTATATTGTTGGGAAACATGGAGAGCCTCAAACTTAATTCAATCACTTCTGCTAGGTATTTCTATCCCAGAGATAGTAGAATACAGGCATGATGATAAAAGTCAATTTAGAAAGATTTTAGACGGTCAGCAGAGATTGACTTCTGTTTATCTATGTGTCACTAACCAGTTTAAACTTGATTTAACAAAATCAATTTTCCCCACATTTGAAATTGAAGATCAACAATATACTTACCAAGATATACAAGGCAAAACATTTTCAGAATTACCTCAATTATTCCAAGATATTATTTTAGATCGTGATATGAGATTAACAACTATTAATAATTGTAGCGATGAACAGGCTGAGAAAATCTATGTAAGCATGAATACAGGATTTAAAGCATTAAAAGCGGTAGAAGTCCGAGCAGCAGCTATGGGATTAAATACACGTAAATTCTTCGCTAGTGTATTAGATTCTGATTGGGTAAAACATGTAATGACTGAAAAAGCGAGTAAGAGTAATATAGGTAGTGAAATTATGTCTCAAGTAATTACACTTCTATATAACAAAGAACTTATTGAACTGAACAAAGAGAACATTGATAAGGTTATTTATTCCTTCCGTGATGGTGGTGTACCTGAAGAATTACAGAACAATATAGCGGATATTTGTAACTATCTCAATGAAACAACAAGTATTTGGATTGAGAACAAGAAACGACAAGATTCAGAGAAGGTAATTAAAAGAGGTAAGGGAGTAGCGAATTATTCAACATATCGTTTTACATGCTTTAATAAAACGAGTATTGTAATGCTTATGATAAGCGCAAATACGGCGATTAAAAACAATGTTCCTGTTGAAACATTTGCTAATTGGTCTTTGAAATTCTTTAGCGATCCTAGTGAGGATTATAAAAAAGGATTGGTTGATAAAGCTATTGAGGTTAAAATGCTTGAATTCAGATTAATCGCAATTGAAAAAGAAATTGGGAAATTGGGAAAAGATGAGTTAAAGGTAAATGGTGAAGCGGAAATAATTGAAAAACAGGAAGAATTGAGATGTGACACACAAGAAGCTCAAGACGCGCAGGATGTACCAAATCAGGCACAGAATGAATTAGATGTACAAGAGCAGGAAATAGCATAACAGTTATGGATTGGTTATGGGCAATATTTATGTTGACATAACATCATGTATTAAACTATAATCATATTAGTAAAATAAATTTATGCAAAGGAAGTGCATTGAATGAGTGAATTAACAGAGAAAGATTTTCAAGCAAATGGTTATGAGAGCAGACAACATTATTTACAGTGTATGGCAGATGATTATGGGGTACCACTAGAAGTAGTAATAACAATGGCAGATATCATGCCAGGAGAAGAATTTGATGGATTGATAGTAGCCTTAGAAGATGCTGAAGATATGTTTGCTGAGTAGATAATACATAGGGGAGGGATTATAATATCTCTTCCCTTAGATTGATAAAATAAAGAGGAGTGAACACAATGGACTTAACTAATACTTATTTAGGTTTTACCGATAACATGAAACCAATGCAACGTGCCAGAGCAGAGAAATTATTAGATGATAAGAAACGCTATAACGGCACAGTACTGACCAATAAACAGTTTGCATTGAATCAGATTATGGAAGGTTGTATCCCACAAATAAAAGACGACGTATGTCATTATAGCAGGAAATTACATGATTACACACAACCTAAGACCGAATATTATCTAAAAACAAAAGATGATCCTTACTGGACTATAGAAAAGACTTTATATAATTTTGCCGTATACCTTATAACAAAAGAATTTACATATGAAGCAAGGGTAGAAACATTTATAAAAGAAGAGCAGGATAAAAAAGTAGTAGAGCAACAGAAGATAGAACAGGAAAAACTTGCACAACAACAAATAAAGGAAGATCAGGAACAGGCTAAAATCAATTTTAAGAATTGGATAAATGAGCAGGTTGAAAATTATAATAACAGTGAACAAGTAGAGTTATTAGAAGAAATACGGTTAGCAGAACTTGGAGAATTTAGTCAACGCTCAATTAGACTCTTAGTATTTATTGATAATATTGATAATCCAATGTGTAGAGAAGAATTAAAAGGCTGGTTGCATTCAGGTAATCCAACGAGTAAAAAAGTATTTTATCATATAACAGGAATCAAATTACCATCTACTAATAAAGGTACATATGAGGTATTAGATAATATAACAAAAGAACAATATAAAGGGATAGTGCCTTTTAAACAAAGGCAGAAGCATGATAAGAATATTCAAAAATTCTATAAGATGATAACAGTTCCAGAGCCACATTTTGAAGAGTGCCAAGGTGAAGTATTCAACAAATATGGATTGAGTATGTTTATCACAAAGAATAATGAAAAATATATAATTACCGAAGGTAGAAGTGGTGTAATGGCTTGTAGTGGTGCAACCAAAACAGGAGCAAAGAGATTACTAGATGAGCAGATTAATAAAGTTGGGATTGAGAAATTGCAAGGTTATATAACACAGGCAGTTGAAAGATATGGATTATCACCGTTATATAAGCAAGAGGTAGCGGTATAATATATAATAACAATAACAGAACAAAAGTGGGGTTTCATTTCAAGTTAGAAAGGAAGTTTGTCTTATGATAAAAATATTAGAACATGAAAATTATTTAGATTATAAAAAGAATAGGATGGTTAAAGCAAAAGTAAAAAATCTTAAAAATAATGATATTTTTAATGCGACATTTACAGAAGAATCGTTTAAATTACAAATGGAATATGAATCACTAATTGATTTAGGAGTGTCCGAGCAACAAGTAGAAAAAATTCAGCAGCTTGTATTAGATTATGGGCAAGCACAATATTCTGAAGGTTTTGATAATGGTTATGATTCAGGATGTGAAAGCGATTATTAAGATGAAATAGAAATTTCAAACAGATTTTAAGGAGGAAAATATTATGCCAAAAATGACTAAAGATGAATTAAAAGAAGAAGGTTTTATTTATATTTCAACCAATGCAACAAACAACATAGAAGTATGGGCAAGATTTACAGGATATGAAGATTGTATTCAATATATAGATTATATAGAAGGAACATATACTGGGGATATTCAAACAACTACTTTTGGAAGATTATGTTTGTTTCAAAATATGTATATGAAAATGTTACAATACCCTAAAGTTAATCAGAATGGGTACATAGAGAAAACTTCGGGAAAATGGATTTAGTATAACAGATTAAGAATGGAGGAATTGGAATGGAAAAGGAATAATGTATCAAGACGGAAAAGGAACCACTTTTGCATGGTTTAATACGGAAGATGATATGATTAATTTTGTTGACGAAAATAGAGTCCATGTAATCGAAGGTATTAGAATAGTTAAATACGATAGAATAATGTGATCAAATCGTTGTTTGCTGATGAATAACAGAAAGGGTGATTATAATGCAAAACTTATTAACACTTAGAGGCAAGGCTGGAAAATCTATAATGGTTAATGCCATAGCAAAAAGCCTTAAAACATTAGTGATTAATACCTCAAATTCTAAGCCAATATGGGAGCATTTAATATGCCATAACTCAAAAGATATTAATGAATTAGAGATGGAATTTGAAGGAATTAAAGGATATATAAAAAATCAAAAGGTTGATCTAGTAGTATTCTATGCTAACTGTAAGGAAGTTGATTTAGAGGTTTATAAGAAATTTGCTTATGAATTAAGTATGTTAGTAACACATTGTATAATAACAGTTCAAGAATAATAGGAGGTAGATATAATGCCGTATTGTCATGTAGAAAGAACAAAATACCCATATCCATATGAATCAATGCTTCTTCACGCAAAAATCATTCAACTTGAAAATGATGCAACTGTAGGAGATGTTTTTAATAATTATATTTTGTGTGACGAAGGAAATGTAATTCTTAATGAGAATTTTGAATTTGTAACTAAAAAAGGTAAATATGTTACTTTAATTCCACTTGATTTTATTGAAAGATTAGTTTCCGATAGAGATGATTTGGTTATAAATGGTTTTAAGCAATACAAAGATAAAAAAAACTTCTATTCACTTAAAGGTTTTGAAATAACTAAAAAAGGAGATTTAGGTGTAGAAATAATTGATAAAAATGATCAAGGCAAAGTAGTTTGTAGATATTATTATATTAGAGAATAACATAATGAATTGCGTCATTGATTCAAAGGAGGTATAACAGATGAAGGTAATTTTTGAAAACAAATATGAGTTTACAGAAGCACAAGTGAACATTCCTTTTATGCTTGAAAATACACCGATAGGGATTGTTTATGAAGTAACTAAAGATACATTTACAGTCCAGATATTTGATAAGTATATTGGATTAGAAATCAGAAATAACAACGCTGATGTAATTTATTTAAGTACTAAAGAACAAATTTCATATGAAGAATTTAAAAAGAGGCAGGAGAAGTCAAAGACAGATTATGAAAAAGGGAAATGTATTTCTTGTGGTTGTTTTACAGAACAAAATGTAAAAGTATGTGATAAGTGCGCTAACGAGTATAAATTTTAAGTTGGTATGAAAACGATAATTGGTCACAATATAAAATTTAAGAAAAGGAGATAATAATATGTTTGAATATAAAATAACTAATAGTCTTGGGACTATAATGAATTATAAAAATATTGTGATTGGCAGAATAGAAATATCTGGTGGTAGTTTTATTGAAGAACTTTTTAAAATAAGCGAACAATTAGAAGCTTATATATTTGATTTTAATGATCTTTCTAATAGAGTAAGTGCTTTATACGATTGCCCTATACCTCATGCTAAATATATATGTGGAAGTAAATATACATTAGAGCAATTAATTAAATCAATGAAACAAGATTATTCTAATTCAGTTGATTGGAATGAAACATGGTGTGGTTTAAATTTTTATGATTTAAATTTGGATTGGGATATTATAAGTAGTTGTTTTATTTTGCCTACAAAACATATTGCAATAGTTGGGAGTACGGAAGGGGTACAATTTATTAAAGATAATACTACTTATTATCCTAAAGTAAATAAAAAACAAGGAACTATAAAAGAAATGACAATTGAAGAAATTGAACAAGTATTAGGATACAAAGTTAAGATAAAATAGATGTTTCATGCAAAGGAGAGTAAAATAAATAAATGAATAATTTAATAGTGGAACAAAAACGGGATTACTTATTAAATCATCCAAAAATAGATCATGAAAGAATTAAAGAAGTATCGAATGAATATATTGAATGGATGTATGAAATTGTTTGGTTACATGAAAAAACTTATTCAGGATGGGGAAAGTAAATAATTTATAATTAAATTATGAGTTTTGCTTGACAAGGTTTACAACACAATGGTAAAATAAATATATTAATAAAATGGATTAAAGGAAGTGAAGTTAATGTGTTTAGCAAAAGACTATACGGATCAGTTACTAAATATCTATAACAGCATTGAAAATGATTTTAAAGAGCTAAATGATAAACTAAGTTACATTGATATTGAACAACAAAAGGTACTACATGAATTAGAGAGTAATACTTTCAATGCTTATATGGGATATTTACTTGCAAAACAATTAAAGGAAATTAGAATCGAGAGAAGAAAGATTAAAAATGAATTAGCTCCTTTGATTAATTTAAGAAATAATTTCTTGCAAAAGAATGATGAATTATTGAAAAAAGTACATAACAATATAATTAACCAGGAAGAACGAGCAATTAATTTTAAACCATATCAACCAGAACCAAAGAACGAATTAAATAAACCATGTAATATGAGACTTAAAAGAAGCGGTAGAAGAATAAATTCATGGATGCCATTAGAAGGTGGTTTATATTGTGTTAGTTTGGGGAATGGGGTTAAAAATATTGTAAAAGAAAGTAGTATAGTTGATTTTGATGATAGTAAAAAAGTGGTGAATATTTGATTGAAAGGTAGTGTATGAAATGGAAGCTAAAACTGTACATACAGATAATATACAAACGGCTGGATACATTGCTATGAAAGCAAGTATAATGCCCGTTGTAATACCTATTAAGGGTGAGAATGTATTTTGTTTTGTCAATGATAAAAGTATCCAAGAAGCTGTAATAAAATATCGGGAGTTAACTGTTGATCGAGAATTTACTAAGCAATTAGTTGAAAACAAAGAGATAGATAAATTTAATTTTATAATGGGAAAATTAAAAAAGACATGGTTATTTAAGGAAAGGCAAAAATATAATTAATTAGATTAAAAAATAAAAAGGAATGATTTATCGTGTGGGTAAATATGGATAATTCAAAAATATCTGAAGAACAGTTAAGTATGTTTAATAGAAGTTATTTAAGAGACCCTGAAGTTTTAAGAGATTACATAAAACGGCATTTAAAAGAAATTCCTAGGGATATGGATTATTGGAAAAACAAATTATTGAAAAAAATAATCAAAGAAAATTATAATTTAGAAAAAGCTTATAAAAATGTTTATGATTCAATGGTTAATGAACATCTTTATGAATTTTATAAATCAAATCCTATAGATATAATTAGTAATAGTATTTATTGTAATGAGAAATTAATACTAGAAGAAACTTACAACAAATTAATTTGTTCTTCAGCATTAATCGAATATTGTAATAAGAAATATAATGAACCAGTAATTAATAATCAATTATATTATATTGGAATATATTCACTTTATTGCATAAAATCTAAATATAGTTACATAGGTCAATCAATAGATATGAAAGGTAGATTTAGAAGTCATAAAAACAAGTTAAATAAAAATAAACATGAAAATAAAAATTTACAAAAAGATTGGAATATATATGGAGCAGAGAATTTTACTTTTAATATTTTAGAGGAAGTAAATTGTAATATTTATGATAGTAATACTAATAAATCAGAAGAAGCATGGAATATTTTATCATTTAAAGAAAAGCATTGGATAAATAAAATAAAAAGAAATTATAATATAGCAAATCCTATGAATCAAGTTAATTATACAAACAACGTTATTGGAGATAATTTTAATTTTAGTGATTATAGTGATGCAGAAGATATAATTAAAACAATATTATCAAAAATACCGATAAATAAGAGGAATTCTTTTAAAAAATATGCTCAAGTTATTTTGCAATGTTGAAATAAGATTAAGAGACTTAAGCGGATTTTATAAAATAAATATAAAGGAGAAATGTAAAATTGGAAATTTGTAATAACGATATAATGAAAAAGGCAAAAATAAAACAAAAAACAACTGAAAGAATTTGGAAATGTAGTTTTTTAGATTGGTCTGGTGGTAGTAAAAGATATCCTAAAGTAACAGAAGTAACAGAAATTGGAGTTGTCCGTAATGGTTGGTTTTATCGAAATGATGGTAGAAAATTGCCTATAATAGCTAAAGGATTTAATTTGATAGAATTAGTAAAATAATAAAATACCAATTATAAATACCAATATATCGGGGTTTGTAAAACCAAAAATCATGATGAAATGGTTATTTGGTCATAATAGGAAGGTGATTAGTGTGGAAGTTAATGGAATTTTATTGAACGGTGATAAACTTGAAACTATAAAAATTGATAATGAAAATGGTATGGATAAAATTTTAAAATTATTAAACATAAAAGAATTTTATGGATATCATACTTTTGGTGATGGTTATACTGCATTTTGGCAAGAAGAGAGAAAAGAAAAAACTTCAATGGAGATTACTGTAATGGCGGGAGCATCTTACCCAATATTTATCGATAGTAAAGTGATAATAACAAAAGAAGATGAAGAAGGTAATTATCTTGATATAAATTTTAGAGAGCTTAAAGATCATTTTAATATGGATCATACTTTTTGGGCATTGATAAAAAATTAATACAGAATGCAAGGTTTATCATGTTATTAAAATAAATATAGGAGGGATTATTAATGAAAAAGTATATTAATCATGAGGGCAATATAGTTGATCTTACACATGATGTAGTAGAAATATCTGAAATGAATATAAAGAATTTTGGTCATTCGTTTAGAGTGGATGTATATGATGGGCAGGAAAATTTTGTAGGCAAAGAATATTTTAAAAAATATCCTAATGATAATCAAATTATGTTTTGTATAATGAAGTATTGTAAACCTAGTAAATATAGTACTCAGTATGGCAATGCAGAAGTACATAAAATATATTCAATGGCATATTAATATAAAATGTGAATTTGGTTCAAAGATAAATGCCTATATAATGGGATTTGTAAAGGAGTGATTTAATGGAAAAACTAATAACAAACATCCATAGTGAAATTATAAACGGCAAAGGTGATATTTATGGAATATACAATAACAGAAAGGTAAGATACTCACCTGTATCAGTACAAGATAATAACAGCAACGAATCTTGGGTTTATGTTGATACTGGAGAAAGACTTGAAGGTAGTTTTAGATATTGGAAAGAATTGAAAAATAAATTTAAGTGGTAATAGCGTAATAAATCATATAACAGCCGAATAAATATTTTACAAACAGTTTAGACTATAACAGTAATAGTAAAAAGTTACAAAAGGAGGTATTCAAATGTTTACTACTAAATTATTTTATGCTATTGAAGGAAATACTTTAGAAAATGAGATTAATAGATTTTTATGGAATAATCAAAAAATAATAGAAGAAGTTGTATCTGTTAATATTAATAGCACTCCTCAAACTTATATTGCTTGTTTATTGTATAAACAGAAGGTGTAAATAACAGAAGGAGGTATCCCCATGCAATTATGTTGCTTCAATTGCGTCTATATTAACCATAACAGCCGAGTAGGTGGATGTCTGGTATTACAAGGTGATTGTGATCCTAATAGTGAATATTGTGATTATACAAATAATGATTAAAAGTGTAAAATAAATTAAAAGGAGATAAATTAAATGAAAATAATTAAAATTAATTCATGCAAAGAATGCCCTTATTATAAATACATTTCTTGCGAAAATTTTTGTAATGAAAAATGGTTGATAATTCGTAACATAGATATAATACCTCACTGGTGTCCATTAGAAGATAATTAACACAAAAGACATATTTGGTTTAATAGTTTTGAATGGAGGGTATCACCAATGCAAATATGTTGTTCTCAATGCGTATATTGGAACCGTAATATAATTAAACCTAAATGTAATGTGTTGGGTAGATGTAATCCTAATAGCCAATATTGTGATTTTACGATAGATGAGGAATAGGAGAGGGTAATAAAATGAGTTTTTGCAAATGGGAATCACGCTTTAAGTATATAGGCGAAGGATATCACAAGAATTTTGATGATACTTGGGTTGTTACAGAATTTGTTTCTAGTTTTAATGATTCAATATTAAGATATGTTATTCAACCTTTAGTATCAGACGGAATGATAGGCGAAGGAGTTACTGGTCTGAGTGCTTATATAATTACCGAAGAAGAACTAAATGAAAATTTTAAGATGATAACTCCACCTGTAGATAATAAAAGAAGTTTAGAAATTCTTGAAAAATGCAGACAGGATTTAGAAAATATGAGTGATGAAGAATTTGAAGTGAGAATGAGAGAAGTAGGATTAATTGAATAAATAATTAATATTCAATGATTCGTTTGATCATAAGTGATGAACTAATTTATAATAGAAAGAAGGATAATAAAATGAAAAAAATGAATAGAAAAGAATTTAGTTGTATCTGGTAGTGGTAAAAACAAAATTTACTTACATGATATAGTTATGAGTCGTGTTGTTAATAAGGAAATTGTTTCTTTTGATAAAAATGCAACACATGGAGTTTGGTTTAAGGATGGAAATCCATTAGATTGTCGGTCAGCGAATCTTGAATTAGTTGAATTATATGATTAAAATGAATACCTATAAATTGGGATTTGTTGGGTTGAAAATTAACACCAAATAATCTTTTGCTAACAATATTTTCCTTGACAATATAACGATAAAAGTATAAAATAAATATACACCAACAAATAAAGGAGGTAATAAACAAATGTTGTCACCAAAAGAAAGAGAATATTGTAATGACTGTACCTGTGCAAAGTGCGGTAGAGGGTGTTTAAGTTGTTTTACCTGTGCATTAAATAATAAAAATATATTTAAGTGTAAAAATATACAAACAAATGTTTATATAAAAATTTAAAATAAATTAATGGAGGTCTTGCATGAGAAAGTATATTATAACAACATTTTTTATTATATTAATTGTAACAACATCAATATTATATATACAATCACAAATAGATACAAAAAATAATATTAACAATATTGCCAACATTAACAATCAGAATGTTAATAAAAATATTTATATTACAACATCAAATAATCAAGATGTATTAAAAGTACAACAAATAACTGGTTGGCCTACAGAAATTTCAACCTACTTTGTAGAAGAAGCTAATACTAGAGGGGTACTAATATTTGAAGAGGCATTACCTATAGCTTCAATAGAAACAGGTGGTACATATCATTTTAATTCAACACATCATAATACAAATGGATCAACAGACCAGGGATTATTTCAGATTAATGATGTAACCTATTTAGGTATAGTAAAGCAACTTAAAATGGAAGGTAGACAATTTGATTCTTGGGATAGAACTAATCCAGAGTTTAATATATCGGCTGGAATGTTTTGGATAGGGTATTTGAAGAATGAATATCAATTAGAAAAAGAAGCACTTTTTACAAGTTATAATAGAGGAGTACAAGGAGGTAAAAAATATGCTAGTAGGTATGGAAGCTATGAGAGCGATTATTCTAAAAAAGTGAAAGCAATTAAAAACAGTTATTAGAATAAAAAAATAAATAATTGACAAAATAACATCAATAATTTATCATATAATATAATAGGAGGTAAATAAAAATGAAATGTAAAACTTGCATAAAATGTGGAAATTCCAGCTTTAGTAGTAGTGATAGATATGAATGGATTTGTCCTAATTGCGGAACTGATTTAACTAAGATAGAATCAAAAGATACAAACAGTAAGGAGTGATATCTTTGGTAACAAT
>Ga0172381_10003138_pt1 | contig 17685 bp, 9 predicted proteins | sample Leawel6488metaG_FD_119754 | JGI IMG/M metagenome (GOLD analysis project Ga0172381, IMG submission 119754) | Leachate microbial communities from a municipal landfill in Southern Ontario, Canada - Leachate well 64-88 metaG | ecosystem: Engineered > Solid waste > Landfill > Unclassified | place... | reverse complement strand
TTGCGATATGCCACCAACACAAGCTATAACAGTAAACATTCCTATTTTTAGCCTTGTTGATGCATTTGGTTTTGATGGTATTACTATAGCTAATAATCTATCGTCTGCCCATTCATCATTATTGTTACCCAATGTAAAAAAAAGATATTTTTATATGTGGGATTTAGAATGGTTATTACCAAACTATTTTGGGTTTAATATGGCTCACAGTATTTATACGGACCCTAAAATAACACTTATAAGCAGACATAAAAATCATTATAATATATTTAAAAAGTGTTGGAAAACTCCAAATTTTATTATTGAGGAATTTAATTATGACGATATCTATAAATTATTACAATAAATCAGATGATGATAAGAAATTATTTTTAGAAATTGAATATTGTCAACATTATAAAAGTATTGATACAATAGCTAAAGAACTTGGCTCCTATCCTAAACATATTAAATCAGAGATGGAAAGGTTATTAATTCCATTTAGAACGAGATCGGAAACACAAAAATTACTTCTTCAACATGGTAAGATTCCCCATCCTACACTGGGCAAAGTGCGTACAGAGCAAGAAAAACTAAATATTAGTGAGTCAATGGGTAATTATTGGATCGGCCTTTCTAAAGAAGAGATTGAACAACGATCAGAAGCCGGTAAGGCAAACTATAATAGTAAAACAGAAGAAGAAAAAGCAGAAATGCACAAACTTGCTACTAAAGCTATTTTAAAAGCCGCAAAGCACGGCTCTAAATTAGAACATTATTTACATGAAAATTTAATTAAAGAAGGATTTAAAGTTGACTTTCACAAAGAACAGTTTATAATAAGAGAGAGGTTACAGATCGATCTATTCCTACCAGAATTAAATATTGCTATAGAAATTGATGGTCCATCACATTATGAGGCTGTTTGGGGTGATAAAAACTTTGCTCAAAGTAGTAAATCCGATGACATTAAAACGGGATTGATTTTAGGAAAGGGTTTGGTTTTCATAAGAATTAAACACCAACGTGTAAAATCTCAAAAATATTTGAGGGACACTTTCACTAGATTAAAAAATACAATACTACAGATAAAAGAAAACTTTCCAGAAGAAGGACATAGATTAATCATATTAGGAGAAACATGAGAGACTTTGCTAAAATGAGAGTTGAAGAATTAAGAGAAATTTTGAAACTAGATTATGGTTATAAAGAAGAAATGATAAATAGCATCAAAGGGAAAGCTATGATTGTAGATTTAGTGAAAAAAGAAGATGACAAAGCTGTATTGGCAGATGCAGTATCTTTTGGTGACGAATCTAATAATGGAGATTTTATTCCAGAAAATATGACAAACATATCTAAAAAGCCCAAACTTAAACCATACAATCCTACGTGGAACGATCATGTAATGGAGCAATTCTTACCGGATGAATTAATTGATGGAAGACCTACGGTTGATGGATTAAGAAGGGTAGCGGAAAATCTTTTAGGAACAATTCTTGAAATTAGTAGTACTGTAATACAAGTGCCCACACATGAAAACGGCATGAGGGCAACAGTGAAAGTGAGTGTAATATTTGAATATACAACAAATCAATCTCAAAAATATGAAGGAGTGGCAGACGTGTGCGAATTAAATGCCAAATCCCCATATTATTTACATCCAACTTCTACGGCTGAAACTAAAGCTGAGGGACGAGCATTACGTAAAGCACTTAAATTACGGCGTATATTATCTGCCGAAGAAATGGGCACTTCTACTAATATCCCGGAATCTAATGCTCCTGCAAATATTACTGATACTCAAATTACTTTTATTGATTTAATGTGTGGTAATACTATGCGTGGTATGAATATAGATGTTGTAAAATTGGTGCATTATTATGGTTATGATGTAACCAATATTAAAAAGTTAAAGCACGAAGACTCGCTTGCTTTACAAAAAATATTGTCTGATTTCCAAAATGATACCACAAAAATTCCAATAGAAATCATTGGATATGATGCTGGTTGGCGTAACACTTTTGCAATTTAGGAGAAAATTATGAAGTTTGTATTTAAAATTAGTGAAAAATTGACGGTGGAACTTGAAGCCACAGAACAAAGACCGCTTTTTGAGCAACTAGCCGACATTCAAGAAGTTTTTGGTATTGATCGATGCGGCAAGTGTAAGTCTGAACATATTAAATTTATTGTTCGCACAGACCAGGAAGATAATAAGTATTATGAGCTTCGTTGTAATGACTGTAAGGCTAGGTTGGCTTTTGGATGCACTAAAAAGCTTAATGCCCTATTTCCAAAACGCAAAGATGCTGATGGTAAGTGGCTTCCAAATGATGGATGGACCGTATATCAAAAGCCAACAGAATAATTACTTCTGAATAACGAGCAATTTTTACTGTTTTGTGCCCGTTAAATAAACAAATCTCATAAAACAGTTTTAATTTTTCTTATATCTTCTATTAAACATCTAGTTGTCTAATTTTAGCATTATTTTTGCCGCTAATTCAGATAAAAAGCTAGAGGCAAAACCAGCAACTATAATTAATTGCCAATCTGAAAATAATAATAATCCAATAACCCAACCAATCCATACTCCGCAACACTGATAACAACTTAGTAATTTACCAAAACTTGGATGTACAAATATATATGTCGCTTCTTTAAATTGTACTTCTCCCTTTGCCCATGCCCTGATGGGTTTAAATAATGACGAGTCTACTATGATATTAGTTAGTCCAATAGTACCTAAAATAAATAATATTAAATTCATTTTTCTAATCCTTCCTTACGAGATTCTTTATTGCCACAACTACCACAACCATTGACTTTTTTAATTTGTTGTTGTATTCGCTCCATATCTACAATTATAGGAGTACTACCACGACATACTTTATGTCCTTGTCTAGGTACAATAAAACCACACTTATCACATTTATACTTACCATCTGTTTGTAGAATAAAATTACATTGCATATTTATATCTCCGGGCATACTCCTGTTGGGCAATAAATAATTTGTGCGTGCCACCTGTGTAATGAAGAAGAAATATATTCATAATTATTAAAGTCATAATTTAATTGACACCACTCACAATACATTTCTGCTTGACATCCATAAAACGTACCAGTACAATCATTATAATCTGGATATGTTGGTTCACAATGCTTTAATTTACAAGGAAATGAATATGCTTCATCTAAACCAGCAATAATAAATGCACTATTATTTTTATCTAATACTAAAAGTAATCCTTCTTGCCACTCGCCGCTTTCTAAATAGCCACCACCCGACCAATAATGCTGCACAACACCATCAGAATGCCAGCCCCATACACAATGGCAATTACCAATGGCGGGTACTGTCAATTGCACATCTGGTTCCAAATAATATGTACCAGCTAAAAAGGGCATACCATTTCTCCCAAGATCATTCCAACAACTATAACCCGATTCTGTTTCTACTACAGAGTCAGTCAGAATCAACATAATAGTTTCAGTGGCATATCCACAATCTTCACAATGATGACATCGGCGTTCTTCAAATGGATTTTGTACACAAGTTGTAATATATTCATTTCCTTGTGGATTTTCTGTTTTACTAGGTGATTCTACACGTAAAGACACACCGCTCCATCCATTATTATAAATAGCCAATTCTCCTGTATTAAATGTAAAATCTATATTAGTACAGGTTGGTTTAGTTATTAAATCATCAGGATTAAAATAGTGCGTGCCATCTAATATTAAACCCAAAGGAACGGAAGTGCATCCAATAGAACTATCATTAATAGAAATAGCCATTCCATATCCACTGGACGTATCATAAATAACACTTAATACCATACCTAACCAAGGAGCACTAGAAAAACAGTTTTTACTGGTAACGCCAATACCCCAACCACACCCTCCCTCTGTAGCAAAAGAAGATAATCCGAGATCAAATACACCTTCAGCACATGTATCGGGCATCCATACGTATTCACCAGTACCATCAAAAGGTTCAAACTTATTTACCCCAGTAATAGTAACTTTTAAGCAAGACGGAGGAATACTTCTCCAACACTTGGAACAATAATGGGTGCAAGGTGTACACATGGTGCTGGCTATGGGGTCTATATTCCACATGCCCGTATTTAATATACCAGAAAATCCAATAAAACTAGACCTAGAGGAATTTAATACCACATCAACATACCCATATGGCAATATATTTCCATCTACGTTACTTTGTTTACCACCACGCACAGTACACCCACCATCTCTTTGAATACCAGTTAGAGCATTAAGACTAAAACTGATTGCAGATACAGATGAATTATAACTACATAAAGCGTATTCATTTTCATAAGTAAACATTACTATGCCACTAGTTGGATATATTAAATCACCATCATGATTATATGATTGGATATTATTAATATTTATAGAACCATTCCAATTACTACCAGTGACACCTGTATAAGTTAATATTTGATCTGCCTTAAACCCATCCCAAGTAAATAAATAATTAGGATTGGGCGGGCTACCATATCCGGTAATACTAAGACCACTCATACTATCGTATCCCGATAGAATTCCGGTAAATGTATCATACATTTGTATTGGCGTTGTAGTACCGGAAAATGGACCAATAGTATTATTATTCCAAAATAAATTATATTGACCCTGTGTACTTCCGGTAACATAGACAGCGGTTTGACACCAAACTTCCTCAACAGCTGGGATGATAGACATCCTAAAACTCTTACCTACCGTATCATAAAATAAATCATTGTCAGCAGAAGGGCGTTTTGGTAAATATCTACTGTCATATAAGGTGCCCTCTGGTACATTGCTAATACTTAATGAATCCAACATATATGGGGTAGTACCGGAAATAGAAATTTTATGAGGTGTGTATGATCCTGTTGTAGCAATAACCCTTGGTGTTTTTTGATATTCGTCATTAAAAGTGGTTTCTAATATTATTGCACTATCATTTTCTTCATGCCACATACAGGTACTGTATTGATTACCTTCCATATCGTGTAGCTGTTTAAAGAATCCAGGATTTCTCTTATTATTATATTGGGATTCTACAATATTGCTTCTATAATCATCCAATATGGTTTGAGTATCCGAAGAAATACCATTATCAATGGTTATAGTGCTATTGGCGGTAGAATTTTTAAAATTAAGGATAGCATCAATACGCCACATTTTTTCTGGTATGTGTAGAGCAGACATTTTTGTATTTGCGGCACAATATAATTGTCGTCTTGATTCATATAATAATAAACTATTATTAGATTCTAGCGTTGTATCTTGAATTAAAATTGCTTCCGGTGTTGACGCACATACATCTTCTGCCGCCTCTCCCATATTAACTTGTGTGCCATTATTAACAACTGTAACACGTTGGCCGATAGATGGGAATGTGCCAGATTCATAAAAAGTATCTGGTAGCCAAGCTTCAAAATAACCATTAGTACCACGTAATAAATCGCAACGATGTCCCGTTGGACTCCTACTCATGATATTATAAATATCACTTTGTGTTAAATTAGCAGTATCTACCGTACCAGAACACCATGCAACTTCTACTTCGTCACCTTTAATAGGAGAATATCCATCATCAAATGATACTGTTATTCCGCTACCTACTATATCGGACACAGTGCCCATACACATAATATATTGTTCAAAATCATCTTTTATATAAACGGACGTATAATTTTGACTATCATAAACCATATTGCCAAATACATTTAAATAATTTCCATCACTACCCGCAATATGAGTTGGATAAGAAAATCTCATATCTTTTTCTGGCCATATACGTGCTGATAAATTCCAATAAATATAAACATTCATTGGGCTTGCCGGTGGATATGGGAAAACAGTAGAACCAAAAGCATGTGGAACATTAACACAATCTACAATTTTGTCTAATGTTGCATTAACCCCAACCATAATATCTGTTAATAAAAGCCCACCACGACATCCACCATCCCATACAACAGTAACCATTCCATCATGTGATGCCGGCCTTTCTGCCAAATACATTATAGTGGTTAAAATATCTCTAGTATTACTGGTGGTAATAGTACCATCAAATGTACATTGATTATAAGAAAGGTATTGATCGGTATTAAACCCAAGCCATGTCATTACATAAGTATTAGTATCAACTCCAGATACGCTAATACCAGTACCATTGGGTATATTTCTCAAAATGCTTTCCATTGCCACAGCAGTAGTGTCTTTATCAAAAGGACCATAAGGGATGTTATTGTGTACCAATTCATAATATCCACTAGAACCATTATTTTGAGTAATGGTAGTTTGTTGAGCAACATATAGAAAGGCATCAATCAGTGGAGGTTCTAATTCTCCATTGTTTACACCCTGACAAAATAAAGAGGCTGTATAAATATCATTTTGTGGTTCTGGTACTGTTGGAACGTTTGTAGCACCGAGAAACCAATGCCATCCATGTTTTAGTGTTAATTGCATATCTTCATAACGCACACTAGTTAAGTCCATTAAACGAATACTGCCCACAACGGGAACTTGTGCAGATGGATTGTCGGCATTTGAAGTTGCTATTTTAGTATATACAGAATTCCATACTGGTGCAGCTATATTTTGTAATGTCTCGGCAATAGATAATGATACACGTAGATTTACAATTTCCTCATTTCTAACATCGGCCTGTACTGCCATTATGTCAATAGGAAAGCCAGTTGTCGGTAAATCCACACCACCTATAGTATTTACCACGCCAGCATCAATGGGTTCAATAGTATATGTATTTAATGCACGATCATTCAAAGCTCCACACAAACCAACATGATATTTTTGGGCACTACCATCCATCCAATAAAATTTATAATACCATCCGGGGTGTAATCTATGGTGAGTAGTAATTTTTATATTCTCACTAGAACCATTTTCACCAATAATACCCCTAGATATAAAACTTGGTATATGTGCTGGTAATAAGAATAATTCACCATCAGATTCATTAGCTGGAGTGAAACCAACAATAGCTGCTCCATCCGTAGCACTATTGTTACAGTGAAATTCTCTACATCGGCAGGTACAGTCTAATGGAGTTGTATATCTATTATATATAGCGTCCGGGCCACCAGCCAACCACCCTTGATATTCTGTATCATATCTAGTATATGGGATAGAACATGAAAGTTCATTTATACGATATCCAGGAATAGTAGCTGGAGTATGATAATAATAGGTTGGACACAAAGAATTATATTTCATGTAATATTTCCATGACTAAAATGAGATTCCTTGCATATTAATGCAACTTCCTCCATCACACCAATTTTTCCCACTAGATGTTCTATATCTTATTGTTGCACCTGCACTAATATTACCATTTTGCATAACTCTATCCCATACGGTAATAATAGTTCCATCTGGAATCCATCCTTCATTGTCTACATAATGTAATTTTTCTGCTAATGCCGTATATCCAGCAGATAAATTTTCCAATAAAAATGCCATGCCATCTATATCTTCGGCTGGAGTAGATTCACCACCTGCAACCCATACACCTCTAGTTCTATCCCACTTAGCATCTAATGGTCCAACAGGCCATAAACGTGAATTTTGTAAATAGTTAGGATGAAAATTGTCGGTTAAATCACCAGTAGCAAAAATACCATTAGAGATATTATCTAATGTATCTGCCGAGTTTGGTATGGGCTTATCATCAGTGTCATATCCCCATCCGTGTATTATTAATGGACCACGCAAAGCCATAAAACGATAATCAAGTGCCCTGCCCTGGGCATTAATATTATCGTCACCACTTAATGATGACCCATTAGCTAATATATCTATATTGTGTCCATATTGAAATGGATTTAAGTCATCAACTGTTATAACTCCACTACTATCAATAATGTCCGCAAATCTTGGCAGATTTCCATCGCCACCAACAGAAACCGGGCTTAATAGTCCGTCAAAGCTCATCATGGACTTATTGCCATAATTTAACTGCTCTGCTGGAATTTCATAAATGGGCATAGAGGCAATAATATTACGTGTTCCGGTAGTTAATCCGCCAGTACCAGAAACTATAACAGATAATGATTCGCCCACCCATACTTCATGTGGGCTTTTACCTCCTTTAACAACACCTTCTTTTTTAATAGAATCTTCATAATTATACATTCTCTTAAAATCAGTATTTAATGAAGAAAGTTCAATTTTACGAGCGTCAAATCGTTGTTGCCCGCGATCAAATCTACCAACCTTTTGACCCAAAGTAGCCAATTTATTAAAACGATCAGCATTATATTTAGCCATCGTTCCAAATCTTGGGGTAAAAGTTCTCATTTGATAGGTGGTTTGCACACCCTGACTACTAAAAGTAGTAGAAATTGACGTAATGTTTGGCCCATATGTGCCCGTCCAAGGGGTAAGAGATGTGTGGTAAACACTAGCCGACATACTTCCAACTACTACCGTTTCGCTATTAGCCGTTCTGCTTGCCAATGGTATATGTGTCGATCCAAGCTCTGCACCCAGTCCAAAAGTGGGGTATCCAGGGGAAGTAATACTCCCTATGCCTAATGATTGGTTCACAGATAATGATTCGTAAGCAAGCCCACTAGCAACGGAATTTAAGCCATCTAGGCTGCCATAGTTCCACGGTACTAAATTCTCATCAACCTTCAAGGAAATGGCTCCCGGTGCCCCTAAATAGCCCCAAGGACCATAATTCATCAAATTATTTTTAATACCAATAGCAGCAGCATTGGGTATGAGATACGGAGCTAATAATTGCCCAAACATATTTTTACTGGCAACTCCACTGAATGTTTTACTTACAACATTTTTTAAATCCATTAAAGATGACACCCCGCTACCACTAGGATAGGCTACTTCTAATGCTTTTACTAGCATATTAATACATTCTGGAATAGCATCGTCCTGATAATACTTAATGGGCTGTCCTAATGATATAACCGCCCTTGGTCCAATTAATCCAGTTGGGTCTTCAAATACAATACCTTCTTCTACCGTACATCCAACATATAGTCCACTATTATATACAACATAGGAATTGGGGTCCATACCACGAGCATCAAAAGTTGGAAATCCAGTAGCATGACCAACAACTCCACTGGGTATGCCATATCCACTAATTTGGATTCCATCAATTCGCACAAACGACTTAATTCTTCCGTCATCTGTTTTGAATATGTCCATATACATAGCATCATTACCCACACTTGGCAATCCCAAAACTGTGGCTTGTTCACTATAGCCTTCCGAGCAGGGTAGGTCAGTATAGGTTACTTCTCCTGTCAATGGATCGGCCTTAAAATAGCTATAGGGCAACTTAACCATATATTTACGACCAAAATACTCACTAGCAAAACTACTAATAAAATTAAATAATGACTGCAAATCATCATCCAACTTAGCATAAGAGGCATTGGTCACAGCCGGATGGAAGAATGCACTTTGGTATTTAGTTCTAAAATCTCTAATGGCAATATTTAACAAATCTTTATTAGCACCAGCAGCAATCCTTTTTGCTTCGTATTCATTAATTAATTCTACAAATTTCTTTAAAGTCTTGGTAGTAGAGCACGCCTCTGGAAGCCCACTATCAACAGCTATAATTTTATAACTATCACTATTTAATGTTTCTGCTATAAAGAGCCAACTATCATAACCAGATAGGGCAGCTTGCAGTTCTAATTCTGTGATTTTTATGGTTTCTCTAGTGGTAGTTAAAACACCCTTCAGTGATCTGATTAAATTATCAGTCGAAATATCAAACTCCCACCATCTATTGTTTTCATTCCATATCGGCATTACTATAGCAGGAGGTAGATTATATACTTCCTGATGTTTAAAGCCCATAAACGGTTCTAATATATTAGCACCTCCATAAGTAGCAGTATTACCATAGATATCATCAACCTGATAAATGGTATTTTTTTGTCCGCCTATAATAAAAGTAGATGTTGGAGAAGTACGGAGTTCTTGTCCGCTACTATAGGAATTAATGGGCACAGTTGCACTATTAATATAGGCATCTATTAAATAAGAACTATTAACAACATTTCTTGCTATGGTACGCACTTTAATAAATTTGACTACGCCATCGCTAGAAGCAACATGTCCAATATCTTTAACAAAGACTAACTCTATATAAAAATCATAATTGGTTAATTCGCACACTTGTGTAATAAGGTCTAATACACTAATATTATTTGTGTTAAATGACCACATTGTAGGAATGTTGGGTAGCTCATCTATGTCTAGCACATAAGTGCTATTGGTGCCCCAGTCTGCTAAAATTAGCCCGCACGTAGACACCATCAGGGCATCTGACAGCCCCTTATATACAATACGTCCATAGGCACAAAAATCATTGGCTGGCATTATGGGGAAAGCACACATCATAAGCTGTAGCCCCTTACGCAATGTGGGCCACGGTATGCCGTTTTTAGTAGATGAAGAACCTCCAAAACCACCAGATAAACTGCCAAAACCAGCCCCGTCAGGACCAAGATCGCCCTCTACATACTCACCATCTACTAAAGAAATGGGTGGTACGGCTTCTCCACAGTACTCTAATAGTCCATATAAATTAAATAAATTAATAACGCCATTGGTAGCCCCGGTATAATCTCCAATGATAAGTTGGGTGCCTTCCAAAATTAATCGGGGATCAACCAGCTTAACAGAATAAATATTACCCCCATCTGAATATTTATGTTCCCAGCTTTGAATAATGCCAGAAAATTCAAAACTACCTAAGCAAAAATATACTGGGCAACCTATAATATCGTGTGTTAAGCCAATAAACCCTGGATCGGCACCATACCATAAAGACTCTGTTAAATCTCCTAAGAAATATCTTTTCCCGGTAGTAGAAGATGCCGGGTCTTCTACTAATTGCACTGATATCTCCGATACTTGAGAACCTTGCCCAAGAGTGGAATCAAAAGACACCACACTACAACCTAAAAATAAGGTATGTACATATGGGCCATAGATACTAGCTGGTGTTATATTTTTAATCATAATTATTGTGCCACACTTGGTGTAGTTGTATCAGAAACAGATTGCCATGTCCAGGCCACGCTTCTTGAGTATTTGCCATTGTGTGGTGTCCAAGATTCTATATCGTGAGTTAAAAACACCTGTCCTACTCCAACTATCCCAGTTAAATTGTTTTGTATTGGTTGTAAAATTCCTGTTAGCACTTCAGTTCTTGGACTAGATAATAATGCCGTTATAGAAGAACTATTAGTAATGGGTACTGAAATCTCAACATTAACTTCTCTTATACGTTCTGTTTTAGTTCCAAAAGATTGTAAAACCGGACCCTGTAAACGCCCCGGAACACTAATCTTTGCCACAACATCTTGTGGATTAGTATCGTTAATCGATATCATTTCATTTAGGGCATTGGCAACACAGTTATATGATCTATTATTATATTCATAACTATAATTAATAGTACCATTATGAGTATTATATCCTATGGTCTTACTAATGGGGGCAGTATGCAAATCATTAACCCCACCAACAACAACTGCCCGATTATATAATGAGCCTGAGACAGCATTAAAATATCCACTAGCTGCGGCATATTTTTGTGTGGTAATACTTAAAGTTGAGCCATTATAATTACGAGTTTCATATCCTTGAATATTACCCTCTATACTAACGGACTTAATGGAAGAATCAAGGCTTTCTTTTAAACTTACCGTATAGTCCTCAGTGGCAGCGGCACTACTGCCTAAAACAAGCCAATTTTCTGCCACTCCATAACTATTAGCCCTTGGGCTATCTTGCACAGTACGCATATGATTAACGGCGGATGTACTTCCGACACCAGCAAAATTTATAATACCACCTTGGTATACCCTATTATAGTCATATCCCACTAAAGATGTGACAATATTCTTTGCTTGTTGATATCCAGATGTTCCATATTGGTCTAATCCCCTAGCTGATACATTATGGGTAAGCCGCCCCACATAGGGGTTGATAGAAATACCACTATAATATGCTTTATCTTCCAAAAATTCAAAAGACCAATCCTCATTTAGCTCGCTAAGATAACTACCACTATAATTAATAGTCCTATCGGGCATACTAAGTTGTATGTTATATTTAGATGATTTAGTCCAATGGTCTGACGTATCACTAAAGTTTATATTACTATATATCGGCACGCCACTAAATAATGTAATATTGTCGTGCTTTACCACAAATGCACTTCCGTTGCCAGTAGTAGCATTGAAAAGCTCACTTTGCATACCCATTACGCCAGTTAAATTAAAGTTAGGATCATTAATATTAATCAGAGTGCCATCCAAAGTAATATTTAGCATAGCACCAATTATATCACCATTGGCAGTATGATGATATTCTCTAGTAATGTTCATCATTGGAATGGGAATAAATGAATATGCCCCATAGGTCATTGTGTTACTCATATTATGCCCTTCTCTGTCCTTCTGGAGTAAATTGGAAGTTCATTTGATCTTCAATCATAGCTTTAATTTTTGGTTCTAAAGATGCAAACACTTCTGCACCATTAATATTAACATTCACATCATGCCGACCTTCAAACATAATTTTCTCAGGAACCTTAAATGCAGCAACAACATTGGCAAGTTTATCAATGTTAGGGCCAAGAGAATCCATAGATTTTAACAGGGTGTCTAAATTAACCCCACCCACTTCTCTAGTGCCATTTTCCATATTTGCAGCATTACCTAGCCCGCCCTGCAAGGCTGACCAAGCACCAGTTGCCCTTTGTTTTAATATGTCTTCTTGAGCAGTTTGAGCATTAGTAATAGCACCACTAGCTTGTAACTGCAATTCCTGTTTTTGTCTTTCCATACCACCGATAATACCCGCACCTAAAAGATTCGGATTTTGATTGACTCGACTCATAATGCTGGGGTCTAAAGTAGATAATATACTTCCTATTGCACCACCACCCGATAATACTCCTGCTTGATCCCTATCGGCAATTTGATCACCAGTAGCAGCACCTATAAATGCCCCGCCTTGTTGCATAGTTTTCATTAATTCAACACCCCGCATTCCCGCAAGTCCGCCAAGTGTGCTTTTAACGCTATTTTGTTTATTGAGTATTTCACTATGTTTTTGCATAATGGTAGATAGAGCAGAATTAACATCTGCTAATCTTTTTTGTATGTCGGTATTGGCACCAATAGCTAAGTTAAGTGCCATCAACTCTGGATTTTTGGCTATGTCAATATTTCCTTCACTACGTAATTTTTGCTCTAAGGCACTACGCTGATTTAATAAGTCGGTTTGTTTAGTACCAACACTAAAGGCACTAAGTGGATTAACATTGCCCACACTACGATTATACATTTGTATTTCTGCCGTTCTAGGTGCATTCAATTCAGCTAGGCTTAATTCTCTACCACTCATTCCACTAACTTGATTTCTAGCACCAGCCATACCACCTGCAAATCCAGCAGCTTCCAACTGTATCTGTGACGCATTCTGGTAAAATTGATTAGTAGCCGCCAAAGCCATTTGCCCAGCCTTAATCATATTTTCACTCATATTTTTGGCAGCTTCTTCACTAGACTTAAATGCCGGGGCTAATTTTTTAACCTCATCAGTAAATTTGGTCATTTTAGTCTGAAAATCCTGATCTAATTGACCAGGGGCACCACTATCTAAAGTATTAGTAATAGTTTGCATACTATCTGCCATAGTTTTTGGTAGTTGTATGCCCATATCAGCTAATGTTTTTTGCCATATATCATTGATATTTTGCCCAGAAACTCTTTCATCGGCATTTTTTTGTAATGCTTGCAAGAATTCTGGACCTTCAAATGCTTTAGAAGCCATAACGGTATTTGCTAATTCTGGTCCGGCACTAATTCTTTTTAAAGCCGACAGTATTTCATTATTACTAGCAGCCTTCATATTGGCAAATGGGTTTAAATCCACATTACCAGCAGTAAAAGCACGCCCTTCTAAATTTGCCTGTCCCCTTTGGGCATCTAAAGCATTTTTAGCAGTAAAGGTTTCGCCCACCCGATTACTTAGGGCTGACATCATGGTAAATTTTTCATTCAGAAAGTCTAATGAATTACCGTATTTCTTTAAAGCATCGGTCATTAATTTCTGTTTATCAATAATTTCCTGTTCTGTGGAAATAACAGTCATTCCCATACGCAATAATGCAGCAGAAATTTCTTTAGCTTTTTGAATATCTGTTTTATTGGTATCCTGTTCAATATTTTGAATATACTCTCTATTTCTCGTCCCATTTGGTCCAGAATAAGCAACCGATCTTATTAAATCTTTTTGCTTATTGCCAAATTCTGTCAATTGAGTATTTTTTAGTACATCAAATTTATTTTTAGCACCATCCGTTTGGAATAATGTATTCCCCCTGGTCATTAAAGAATTTAGATATTTCATATTTTGGTCTGTAGCAGGACGCATATCTTCTACATCTTTAACTGCCTGACCCTTACGGCTTATTTTAATGTCTTTAATTTGTTCATTAATGGCACTATCAGAAAACCACGTAGAAACTTTATCTTTTAATCCACCAAAATTCATATATCCTGGAGTTCTGTTTCTAGCTTTATCTAGTTGCTCTCCATAGTTTACACGATCAGCATTCTCTGGTCCAGTAGCTCTACTAAGTGATTGATATAGCCCGCCACTTTGTGCTTCGTTTCTACGGCTTAGCTCTCTGGCAGCAAATACATTACCAGCAGCCTCGTTTGGTCTAAAAATATCTCCACCCTTCATGGCTTCATCTATAGAACTAGATAAAGACGTTAAACTATTTTCTAATACTTTAGCCGATGCTGCTATTTTATCAGCTTTCAATCCAGCTATAAAGGAGTCAATAGCAATACCCACACCGGCTACTATCCCCGCCCCTCCAGCTACGCCACCAGAAGCACCTAACATACCAAGCATACCAGCAGTACCCAAACCAGCTTGAGCACCTTGAACCACCGAAGAATCTTCTATGCCAAATCCCTGAGCAATCATACCCATGCCCATGCTGGCACCCATAAGTCCAGTAGGAGTGCCAAGCGACTTTACACCGCCAGCTACTCCCCTTTTAAAACTACCATAGCCTTGCTTTAGCCGTTGCTTGAAGGGTATTGGTTGTGTTGGCAATTCTTGGACATTTGCCCCAGACCATGCTTCTTCTGGAACAATTCTAGCACCCCAATAAGTAGGACCGTATGCTGCACGTTTGCCCATACCACTGATATCACTCTGTCTATAGCTGGCTCTACCACTAGGAGGTAACATTGGAGTACCACTTAATGCTCTCTGTTCTTGTTCTTTTAACCTATTGGTAGAAGCAGCAAAAGCCTCTTTAGCTTGTTTGTCGGCTTGTTCTCTAGTCCACTGATTAGCTTTAAGGCTGTACATATTCACCCTAGCAGCACCCTTTGCTAGATTAATAGGTTCTCTAACAACTCCTCGACTCCCACCAGATAGTTCTGAAGGTAAATATATTTGTTTATTATATGCTGCGTCAGTAGCTTGTCTTGATGCCCTTTGTTTATTAATCTGTTCTCTTTGTATTAATAAATTTCTAGCCGCTAAAGACCTTTGACGCTTTTGTTCTTCGTCCACCTGACTACCTAAAGAACCAGCAATAGGAGCATTGGTCGGAGCTACATATAGCGAACCTCCGGTAGACTTAGCTTGTTTATTAGCCCAATCATTTAATGTTGTGCCAAATCTTTCAAGATTTATAATATCATCATTAACAGTTTGAATCAATATTTTTCTAGCTGCAATCTCTTGAAGAATAAGATTATCATTAGGCATATCTTTACTAGAACGCACGTTACGATAATCATCATCCCACCCACCACCTCTCACAGCACCATAATGTGTTCTGCCACTAGTAACTATACCACCAGCAGCATAACCCCTAGTATTCATTAGAGACAACTTACCATAACCGATAGCCTGAGCCGCTGTGCGTTTAACTACAAATTCACCAGGAGTTAGCATTGCTGGTACAGTATCTCCCATTCCCTCACCTGGAACAATACCACCACTAGCCATCCTACTAGCTCTACCTTTTAAACCAGCAGCAATACCAGGGATTGCTGTTGTCATCCATTGGAAGCCCTTAATGGCTGCTAATGTTCCAAGCATTGGCAATAATGGAGTAAGAGCATGTCCCACAGAAATAAGCCCCTTAGCTAATTCCATAGCAATAGTAGCAAAGTTCTTAAAACTAGAAGAATCAGATATATCTCTAATTAAAGCAAGAAAAGATTCATGCACCTTGGCTAATTGTACTGCTAGGGCTTGTTGACCAATAATAGCCGCTTCATTGACAGAGTTTAATCCATTCTCAGCCACAGCCATAGCCTTCATTCTTACTTCTGCTTGAGTAATATAGGGCAGAACCTTACTAATTTGGCGAATACCACCAAGCTGTTCAGCTATTTGTGCAAATTGTCCACTACGAGGGTCCATATTTGAAAGGGCAGTGCCCAATCTATTAGCAGCCTCATAAGGACCAACAAATCTACCCTGTAAATCTTGTAGTTCAATGCCTAAATTACGCAATTGGGCAATGGTTTCTGGACGCTGAATACGTACAAAAATAGTTCTCAAACCAGTAGCGATGGTTTCGGCACTTTCACGTGTGGTAGCACGTATAGATGTAAACACAGCAATAAATTGTTGTAACTGTTTCATTGGTTCAACAGTTCCCCGTGAAGACATAGCAAATACACCACCAGTACGCTTAATGGCATCTACAATGTCTTTACTTTCAACGGCAAACTGAGCAGACACTGCATTGATAGAACCAAGTGCCGCCTCCATATCTTTAGCACCAAGTTTAAACTGAGCCATAGAAGCAATCACAGCATCGGTAGTATCTGTAATATTACCAAACGATGGGGCAATCATAGTTTTAGCCAGAGAAGCCATAATGGTTTGTGTATCTTTAGTAGCTAAACCAGCTTCAGTAAGTGTTTGAGCCACCTTACCCAATTCAGTAGATGATACCCCCCACTTTGTACTTAGATTTCCTATCTCGGCAGCAAGATTTTGCGTATTCTTAGTGGTAGAGCCAGTCAACTGTTGAATTTTGACCATTGTACGTTCAAATTCAATAGATTCTTTCACGGCATTATTAATGGCACCGACCATGCCATAAATAGCAGTCGCCCCCACACTAAAACCAGCAAACCGTCGAATAGCTAAACCAGTAACACGACCAAATTCTGCTAGTTCACTAGTTGCACCACTAACAACAGTTTTTGTTTTAGCTACATTATTATTAAGATTAGCTACATGACTAGCAGATGCACTAGACTTACTATTAAAAGAGGCGACGCTACTACTAAGCGAAGAAAGTGCTCCGGCAGCACCCTTACCGTTTCTAGTAATATTGATTAATTCCCTGTTTAGTCCAACCAATCCCTTTTGTAATAACGATATTTGAGATTCTATACCACGAGGAATAGTTAGGGTAATGGGCACCTTTATACCACTTAACTGTGATTCTAGCTTATTTCTAAAAGAAGAAACATTAGACGGTCCACTTAATAAGACCTCTGCTGTTATAGAAAATGTTTTTGCCATAATTAGTTCCCATATAAAAAAAGCGAATAGCACTACTATTAAGGAGCACTATCCGCATAAAACACTATCCGCTATC
>Ga0172381_10003137_pt1 | contig 17687 bp, 14 predicted proteins | sample Leawel6488metaG_FD_119754 | JGI IMG/M metagenome (GOLD analysis project Ga0172381, IMG submission 119754) | Leachate microbial communities from a municipal landfill in Southern Ontario, Canada - Leachate well 64-88 metaG | ecosystem: Engineered > Solid waste > Landfill > Unclassified | place... | reverse complement strand
TTATAGTTTGCCGTTGATTCAAGCCGCATCCATGAAAAAGGAAGGACTTTCAACTGAAAATAAAAATCCCTGAAGCTGGAGCCATGCTCTCCGGTTTTAGGCTTAAAATCATAGTTGGTAGTAACCAAAAAGTCCACCAGGTCGACACTATCGCCGTTTCTTTTAGTTTGCAACTTATTCTGCAGGCCGATCGCCACATAGTTACTTCCTGTTAAAGAATCAATGGAATCGATTTGCTTAAGATTAGCCGCGGGTACTGTCGGCGTATGATTATAAACATAACCGAAAGTCGGAGTAATAATATGCCTTAAAGCATTGATATTAAGCCCGAGAAAGTTTGATTTTACGTTATAAACACGGTAAAATTTAGTACTCAGGTCCGCGCCGCTCATGAACATAGTGCGAACCACATGGGACCTGCCGTTAGTGCCTTTATCGTAGATAGTCTCCTGGCTTCCGACATAAGGATTAAATTCAAAAATAGAAACTTTTAACGGATGCGAAAATTTATTTACCATATCAAAACGCGAAACTGTCGTATCTCCTACCCCGGAAGCAGCCTTAATATTGTATACGCCGCTCGTTGTGGTATTATAAAAATAAAATTTACTATTACCCATACGCACATTTGGCATTGTATATTTCAATTCCGGCATCTTGGACTGCTGGTCAAACCAATGGTTATTACGCACCTGCATAAGTAGATCCAACGAAGAATAATCAAAGCTCCTGTGCATTAAAGCATACGTCAAAGGCTCTTCATCTTTTTCATATTCTTTCTGAAAGTAATCCCTTAAAAAATCCGAATCCCCATCATATTTTCTCTTCTTGTCGCTAATATGATAATATTCCGATACGATATTGGTCCGCTCATCAATATCCCACTTATATCTAAAACGCGCCAAATACCTCTGAAAATTTTTAGTGCCATCTGATCTAATATCATCCTGGGCCTTTTCCCGGGTATAATAGAATTTAAAATCGCCCTTGCCGAAAGATTGAGTGTCAAAATTGGTGATAAAACCTCCGGCAGTACCCAGTTTAGACCTGTAGTCAAGAAGCAGCAGGCCTTTAACATTCTTATTAAGATTGTAGCGATACGCCGATAAAACATAAGCTCCCCACTCCTTGCTAGTTCCCGGGCTGATCGGCAAACGCATCCATGGATCATTAAAATTATGGTTATATTCCGGCATATAAAGCACTGGGATCTTGCCGACATACATCGTAGTATCAGTTAAATTGACTTTCTTACCCGGAAAGAAATTTACCCTTTTGGTCAACAATTTATAATGCGGTATGTCAAAACTACAGGTAGAAACATAACTGCGGCGCGCGACAAATTCTTCACCGCTTACTTTTTCCATCTTTTCAGTCTTGCCAAAAAATGGATTAGACATAAATTTAGCGTCATAAATGATACCAGCTTTAGTGGTAAAATTATACGTGATCCTCTGGCCTTCGATCATGCCCTGTTTTTCGGCAAGCCGGACATTTCCCTCACCGCGGCATTCCTTAGTCTGAGTATTTACTACCAACTTCTGGCAGGTAAGTTTCGTATCCTTAAATATTATCTCAACATTCCCGGTTGCGGTGGCTTCGTTACTGGCCGCATCGAATTCAACGGTATCGCCGTTCAAGGTAATAGGCTGAGGAACAGGCTTACTTGCGGGCTTTTCCTCTCGCGCTAAAACAACAGGCTGTGGAATTGGTTCGCTAACGGGTTCTGCTTCCCCTGTTAAAGCAACCGGTTGAGGAGATACTTCGCCGGCAGGTTTTTCTACTTCTGCTAAAGCGGCAGGTTGAGAAACCGCCTCGCTAGCAGAGTTCTCTTCTTCCGGTGAAATAACAGATTGAGGGGCTGGTTCAACGGCAGGCGATTCGTCATCTGCCGCCAGACAAACAACCGGAAAGATTATGACTGAAACAGCGATCAGAAAAAATAGAGCCTGTTTTCTCCGGAAAGCAACGCGTATATTTTGTTTTTTTGACAACATTTATTTAGGTATCTTTTTATGGTCTTCCAGAAATTTCTGAATGCCTATATCCGTTAAAGGGTGCCTGATAAGCTGCTCTATAACTGAAAAAGGTATTGTCGCGATATCCGCACCTAATTTTGCCGCATCTACAACATGCAAAGGATTACGTACAGAGGCCACGATTATCTGGGTCTTAAAATTATAATTCGAATAGATCGTCTTAATATCAGCTATGAGGCCCATTCCATGCACGCTGATATCATCAAGCCTGCCGATAAACGGTGAAACATAATCCGCCCCGACTTTTGCCACTAATAAGGCTTGAGCCGGAGAAAAACAAAGAGTTACATTGGTCTTTATGCCTTCTGACGATAGGATCTTTACCGCTTTCAGCGCGTCTTTAACTAAAGGCAATTTTATGACTATATTATCGGCTATTTTCGCGAGTTTTCTGGCTTCCTCAACCATACTTTGCGCGTCAAGCCCGATAACTTCGGCGCTGACCGGCCCACTGACCAACGATGCTATTTCTTTAAGCAGGACCTCATATTTTTTATTTTCTTTGGCTATAAGGCTAGGGTTAGTGGTGACCCCGTCTACGATCCCAAACACGGATGCCTCTTTAATTTCTTTGACATTAGCTGTATCAATAAAAAACTTCATACCGAACTAGCCCTCCCTCGCAAAGATCGCAGCGCCGATCATACCGGCATCACTGCCTAATTTAGCTTTGATTATTTTCACGCGGCCAGCCTGAACAGACATTGCCTGCTCAGAGACTATTTTTCGGACACCCTTAAATATCAGGTCTCCGGCTTCCGCGACCCCGCCGCCGATCACAACCGTCTCTAGATTTAAAAGATTGACCACCGCAACTAAAGCCCTGCCCAAATAAAGCGCCACATCATCCCAGATCTTCAGCGCTTTTTTGTTCCCCTGATTAGCCATATCGCTTACTTTTTCAAGAGGGATATCCCGGCCAAATTCATTTTTCACTTTTTGGGTTATGCGGTTATTGCCAATATAGGCCTCAAGACAGGCTATCCCTCCGCAATTACATTTGGGGCCTGTAATGTTCACGGGCAAATGCCCAAGTTCACCCGCGGCAAAAGATGAACCACGGTATAATTTATTTTCCAGGATAAGTCCCGCGCCTACGCCTGTACCTAATGTCAGACAGATAGAATTTTTAGAACCCTTGGCAGCACCCAACCTATACTCAGCCAGGCTCATCAGATTAGCATCATTATCGATCCGGACGGGAATCCTGATCTTTTTCTCAAGGATAGTTTTCAGGTTCACGTTTTTCCAGCCGGGGATATTCGGGAAAAAATGCACGAAACCGGCTTCCGCGTCAATAGGCCCGGGAAGCCCGATACCAACGCCAAGTACTTGGCTGCGCGCAATTTTATTATCAACCAGGATAGAAGCAACCGCATCCGCGATAGCGCAAATAAGCTTACTTTTATCAGAGAAGCTTTTAGTGCTTAATATTTTCTTATCTTTTATTTGATAAGATAGGCTCACAAGGGCGATCTTCAGATTCGTCCCGCCAAGATCTATTCCTATTAAAAATTTAGTTGCCATAGAGAATTATTTTATACGAAAGTTATTAGTATTGCAAGAGATATGTGCGTGATTTACTGAGCGTAGTTACAGGTTTTGTTTTTGCCGGTTTGCTTGGCGTGATAAAGCGCCTGATCCGCCCTTTCAATGATCGTCTGGCAGCTTCTTCCGTCTTTAGGAAAAGCTGAGATACCGATACTTATCGTCACTCTTAGGTCCTCATCGTAAACCTTTATCAGCTTACATTCCACGGCCTGGCGGATACGCTCTGCGGCAACAAGCGCCTGATCTTTGCCGGTCTCCGGAAGGATCAAAGAAAATTCTTCACCCCCATAGCGGCCGACAAGGTCAACCTGCCGGATATTTTCTTTGATAGCCTTAGCAATTTCGCGTAAAACAGCGTCGCCTACTAAATGCCCGTAGCGGTCGTTATACGATTTAAAATCGTCTATATCGATCATAAAAAATGAAAAAAGATGTTTATACTTTTTAGAACGCTCCAACTCTTCCTTGAATCTTTCCAGGAAATATCTGCGGCTGAAAACCTGGGTCAGGCTATCGGTTATTGCCAATTCCTGGACTTTCTTATAAAGCACCGCCCTTTTAATGCCTAGAAGAAACTGCTGCGCCAGAATATGGAATTTATTGATATCATTAGGGTCGAGCCCGCTAACCGCCAGATAACCCAGGTCTTCAGTATCGATTTTAAGAGGGAGCTTAACATAATCCTGTTCTTCAGCCAATTCATCTTACGGCCTTAAAAACCTACAATCACGCACATCGATATATTTATTTATCTCTTTACAGAAAGTCAAAAATACCTGTTCTTCATCCAGGGTGCGGCAGATGTCTTTGGTTATATCAAAAAGCGCTACCGTCTCTTCGACCATCAACTCCAGGTCATTATTGATCTTCCTTAACCTTTCATTTTCGCAGCCTAACTCTTCGCCAATTGAAATATCCCCGGAATACGCCGCCTCGACCGCTCCAAGGCCCAGATCGAGCATGCGCTTAAGATATAGGACCAAAAATAAGAACAACGCCAACAAAAGTATGTTAAAAAATGTAGTAACCATATTAAATTTAAATGCCGACTATCTTATTCCTTCCTTTTTGTTTTGCTTCATATAACGCCTTATCTGCCTGCAGGATCAGTTCGTTCTCTTCGGCTGAATCATCCGGAAAACTCGCCACCCCCAATGATACGGTGATCTGAGTCTCCTGCCTGCGCAGCATTATTTTATTTTTTTCGATCTTTAAACGTATATCTTCGGCGATCCTCAAGGCATCATTTTTATCGCAACGAGGCAAAATAATACAAAATTCCTCTCCTCCAAACCTGCTTATGATCGGATTATACCCCTTTAATTGTTCTTCCAGCATCCGAGCCAGCCTGATAAGCACCAGATCGCCGGCAGTATGCCCAAATTTATCATTATAATCTTTAAAGAAATCTATATCCAGCATCAAAAGCGAAAGGTCAACGCTATCCCTAAGCGCTCTGGCGCATTCTTCCTTAAGCCTTTCCATCAGATAACCTTTTACATAAAGCTGGGTCAACCCGTCATGTATTGCCAGGTCCTGTGTCTTTTGAAAGAGCTCGCCGTTTTCTATCGCCACAGCCCCTAATTCACAGATCGTCGCCAAAAAACGCAAATCATCCTGCGTGTAGAAATTCGGCCGCGGGCTATCCAGCCTTAAAATCCCTAAAAGCCGGTTCTCACTTAAAAAAGGAGAACTGATCAACGATAGTATCGGACGGTTTGACTGATTTTTTAATTTTTCCGGATCAAACCGAAAATCCTTACGCGCATCCTCTACGATCAAAGGGCTAGTGTGCCTAAGCACCCAAAAATCAAAAATATCCCCTTCTTTGGCCTTAATAACAAGTTCTTCGTCCTCTTTTTTGGCGGTAAAGACCTTCAACCGCTGAGAACGCTCATCAACCAGATAAAGCACGCAAAGGCCTTTTCCGTCGGAAATGAGCTTAAAAGCCAAACGGCACAATTGATCGGCGATCCTCTCAAGAGAGAGATTCTGATTGATCTGTTCAATTATTTCCTTAAGACTGTTATAACGGGAGGACTTGCTCATGAGCATCTGCTGCTGCTTTCGATGCTTGGCCATCTCTTCGGCAAGAAGATTTATCTTTTCATGCAGGTCTTGGTTTTCAATTTCCAACCGGTATTTACGCTGAAAACTGGAGTTTATCAGAGTGATTGCGGCAATGAAATTTAAAGAGTAGAATAAAAGCAGGGGAAAAACCGGGATAGGTTTCAGGTGAAGGCCGATAGAAATTGGAATGAGAATATAGAAGATTAAAATTACCGCGAGGTAAAAGATTATTCGTTGATGCGCAGGCTTTTTTTCTTGACTGGCCAAAAGTTGGTCAAAATTATATGATAGTCTCTTCTGTATCCTTATCAAAGAAATGCACCTTGCTCATATCAAATACAACATCCATATCCTGGTTGATTTTCGGCCGGTCGTGAGCGCCGACACGGGCGATAAAAGTATGCCTTCCTGTATTTAAATATAAGTATACTTCCGAGCCCATCGGCTCGGCTACTTCACAGGTAACCCTGACAATATTTTCCGCGGGCGCCTGCGAAACAAATAATTTATCATAAATATCTTCAGAGCGGATACCAAAGATAACATCCTTGCCCAGATAAGGTTTGATCTTCTCAAACATGTCTTCAAGAAGCTTAACCTTGATCTTGCCTTCATCAAAATAGATCCTTCCTTCTTTCTGAATGATCCTCCCATCCATAAAATTCATCGGCGGAGAACCGATAAACCCGGCGACAAACTTATTTTTTGGATAATCGTACACAGTGATCGGGTCAGCCAACTGCTGCATAAGGCCGCCCTTCATTACCGCGATCCTGTCACCCATGGTCATAGCTTCGGTCTGGTCGTGAGTAACATAGACAATAGTGGTCTGAAGCCTGATATGCAATTTATGGATCTCTGTGCGCATTTGGACCCTGAGTTTCGCGTCAAGATTACTCAAAGGCTCGTCAAACAAGAATACCATCGGTTTTCTGACTATGGCCCTGCCAACCGCCACCCTTTGACGCTCACCTCCGGAAAGCTCTTTAGGCTTACGGGCCAAAAGATGCTTGATGCCCAATATGTCCGCGGCTTCATTTACGCGCAGTATAATTTCAGGTTTAGAATAATGGCGCAATTTTAAAGCAAATGCCATGTTTTCAAAAACGGTCATATGCGGATAAAGCGCGTAATTCTGGAATACCATCGCGATATCACGGTCTTTAGCCGGAACATCATTAACTATTTTATCGCCTATATAGATCAAACCTTCGCTTATCTCTTCTAATCCGGCGATCATTCTTAAAGTAGTCGATTTACCGCAGCCTGAAGGGCCGACTAAAACCATAAACTCCTTATTTTGCACGCCTAAACTTACACGATTAACAGCGCGCACCCCGCCGGGATAAATTTTGGATACTTCCCGCAAACTTACTTGTGCCATTTAACTCGCTCCTTCGTTTCTCGTAATTAATTGCTGACTTTTAACAGCCAAGCGTAAATAAATGTAATTCCAATATTATAATCTTTTAACTCAAATAGTCAAGTAATTGACTGATAGTATTTTTTAAATTCTTACGGTGCACAATTTTGTCGATCAGTCCATGATCAAGCAAAAATTCCGAACGCTGGAAGCCGTGAGGTAATTTCTGCCTAATGGTCTGCTCGATCACGCGCGGCCCGGTAAAACCGATCAAGGCTTTAGGTTCAGCAATGATTGAATCTCCGATCCCGGCAAAAGAAGCCATTATGCCGGCCATGGTAGGATTGGTAAGGACCGAGATATACGCGAGCCCGGCCTTATTATGATAGGATAAAGCCGCGCAGGTCTTAGCCATCTGCATAAGGCTGTACATCCCCTCGTACATGCGCGCCCCTCCGCCTGAGCCGGAAACGATTATCATAGGCAGTTTATTCTTAGTGGCATATTCAATGGCCCTGGTGATCTTTTCTCCTACCACAGAACCCATTGAACCCATTATGAAACGAGAATCAGTGACCGCCAAAACTACTTTTTTCCCGTCTAACAGCCCTTCCCCAGTAACTACTGCGTCTTTTAATCCGGTGGCGGCCTTATCCTGGTCAAGCTTTTCCTTATAAGTCTTCGGCCCTTTGAACTCAAGAGGATCCGCCGACTTCATATCCTTATCAAACTCAACCATTGTATCTTTATCTAACAGCATATTGACCCTCTCGTAGGCCCCCAAGACAAAATGATAATTACATTTCGGGCAAACTTTAAGATTTTCTTCTAGGGTCTTATTAAAAAGTATTTCCGGACATTCTTCGCATTTTGTCCAAAGGCCATCAGGCATTTCTTTACGCCTTAATTTAACTACCGTATATTTTGATTTTCCGAATAATGCCATTTTATTCCTCGTTTAATTTATTAATAACCATGCCTGAAAGGACTTTAGGATAAAAATATGTGGATTTTGGGGGCATGCGGTTCCCCGTAAGCGCCACATCGATTATATTCTGCATTTTTACGGGATTTAACAAGAACCCGATATTCGATTTACCGGAATCAACCCTGCGGACAAGTTCATCAGGATCCTGTATAAACTCAACATTCTCCTTATCGTCAAACCCTAGGCCCAGGATCTTGTTTAAGATCAAATAATTTAAGATAGAAACGTCCAGCGACCGGTAAACCGCCGGCCTGTCGGGGATCATTTTTTCCAATATTTTAATATTTTTTAACCGCAGAAACCAGTATCTCTTATCCTTATAAAAACCGATCAGGTGTTCTGAACGGCCGCCTTTTTCCATAAGAAAGAAAAATTTAACCTTATCCTTAATTTCCTCAACGTCAAAAAAATCTTTCGCTTTTTCCACGAATTCGTTGATATTAAATTTTGAGCCGAGCTTCACCAAACGGTGAATAGGCAATATGGTCAGCCCCGCAGGCAGGTCATTAGTAAAATAGCATAGGACATAATTAAATGGTTCATCTCCTGTGGGAGCAACGGTTTTCTGCTTCATCAGATCGCGATAGGCGCATCCAACTTCATAACGATGGTGTCCGTCGGCGATAAAAGCATCTCCCGCCTCAACAGCCTGAACGATCTGCTTAATGATCTCCGGAGAATCTATTCTCCAGAGTTTATGCTGTACGCCCTCTATATCAATAACATCTATAAAAGGCTTATTATTCTTTGCCACTGTTTCATAAACCCTTTGGATGATCCGTTTTTGATCTTGAAAAACAGCAAATATCGGGCTAAGGTTTGCCTTAACGGCCTTTACCAGTTTAAGCCTATCCTCTTTAGCCTCTGAGCGGGTATTCTCATGGGCGAATATCCTGGAATTATTCTCTTCCAGCTTCAAACGCGCGATAAAGCCGACGCGGGTCTTCTTTTCCCCCCTGATCCTATACTGCTGTTCGTAGAAATAAATGGCGGGCTGTGTTTCGCGTATCAATACCTGATTCTTCTGCCATTCATTAAAGATATTCGCGGCTTTTCGGTATTTATCATCGCCTTCCGCGGCTTTACTCAATAAGATATGAATTAAATTATTATTATTTAACTTGCGGAATTTATCCTGTTGCGCGGGCGAAATAACATCATAAGGCGGACAGACGACTTCCGAAAGGTTTTTCACTACGTCCTGATTATATACAACCGCCCTAAATGGGCTTATCTTGGCCATATCAATGTTTATGCGGGCAGGAATTACAGCCGTCTTTTGATTTTGAGCAAGACGATCCTGAAGAAGACCCCTTGCGGTAATCTGTGGCATAAAATCCCGAACCTTTGAATATCACGCCTGAACCACTGCTTATCAGGCGTTTGACTTTCTTATGGCATTTCGGACATTCCTCAAGAGGCTTATCAGTCATCCGTTGAAAAGCTTCAAACTGATTTCCGCAATGGCTGCATTCATATTCATAAGTCGGCATAGATGTTAACTCCTTCTATCTGAATTTCTTTTTTATTTTATCGCTCAAACTTTCCGAACCTATCTCCTCACCGCTGGCTCTGGCAAATTCTTCGATCAACCTGCGCTGCTCAGCACTCAAACGGCTGGGAATATCCACATTCACCCTAACCAGTTCATCCCCATGGTCACCGCCATGGACATCAGGCATTCCTTTTTCTCTTAAACGAAAAACCTTTCCCGGCTGAGTGCCTGCAGGTACTTTCATTTTTACGTGTCCGCTTAAGGTCGGCACGTCAACATCAAAACCCAAAATCGCCTTAGACAAACTGATATTAATTTCCGTAAGTATATCATTTCCATCCCGATGAAACAAGGAATTTGGCCTGACCTCAACTATAACATATAGATCGCCTCTGCCGGCTGTTCCCGCTTCACCTTCTCCCCTGACACGCAAGCTGGATCCGTTATCTACTCCCGGAGGGATTTTTACTTTGATCTTTCGGGTAACCTTTTCCCTGCCCTGGCCGTTACACTCAGGACACGGAGTCTGAATTATTGAACCCTCGCCACCGCATCTCTGACAAGCCTGCACCATCTGAAAGAAACCGTTAGAAACAACGCTTCGTCCGGCGCCTTTACATTGCGGGCAGGTAATTTTTTTACTTCCCGGCTTTGCCCCGCTGCCTGAGCACACGGAACAAACCTCATAACGCGGTACATTGATAGTCATCTCAGTGCCGCGGAAAGCCTCTTCTAAAGATAATGAAACAGAGATCTCAAGGTCTCTTCCTCGGCGCTGTCTTCCGCCTTGCCTGCCGCGGGCAGATGATCTGCCTCCAAAATCAAATCCCAGGTCCGAAAAAATTTCATCAAATATCCCGCCTCCAAGGCCATAATCACCCATGCCCTGAAAAGCGCCGTTAAAATCAGCGTTCTTGAATATATCCTCCTGCGCGTAACGCTGGTCTATGCCGGAATGCCCGTACTGGTCATAAAGCGCGCGCTTCTGGCTGTCGGAAAGAATCGCATACGCTTCGGAAATTTCCTTGAATTTTTCTTCGGCTTCTTTTTTTTGTTCGTGAGGAACCCTGTCAGGATGATAGCGCAGAGCCATTTCCCTGTAGGATTTACGGATCTCATCCAATGGAGCGCTTTTTTTTACTCCTAATATCTCGTAATAATCACGTTTGGTGGTCATTAAGTTTTAAATCCAAATTCCTGAGCCTGAATGACTAATTACTAATGACGAACGTCTAATTTAGCATTTAGACATTAGACATTCATTCAGATTTCGCCTGCCGGCAGGCAGGAACTTAGTCATTAGCCATTTACTTTTTATCGTCTTCCTCTTTAAATTCCGCGTCAATTACATCGTCTTTTCCGCCGGAGGCGGATCCGCCTGCGGCGGACTTCTTCGGCTCCTCTTCGTCCTTCGCACCTGCCTGTCCCTGCTGTTGCTGGCCCTGTTGCTTAGCCGAAGCCTGTTTATATATCTCTTCCGCTAATTTATGCGAGGCTTTGGTTAATTCATCCATAAATTTCTTTATACTGGCAACATTCTTATCTTTAATCGCGGTTTTAAGATCGTTCAACTTCACCTCAATATCCGCGCGTTCTGTTTGGCTGACTTTTTCGCCATAGTCTTTCAAAGATTTTTCAGTAGCGTATGCAAGATTATCCGCCTGATTGATTAACTCAACCTCTTCTTTGCGTTTAGAATCCTCAGCGGCGAATTTTTCCGCGTTTTTCACCATGTTGTCGATCTCTTCCTTTGAAAGCTTATGCGGCGCGGTTATTTTAATTGACTGTTCCTTGCCAGTGCCTAAATCCTTGGCAGAAACATGGACTATGCCATTGGCGTCAATATCAAACGAGACTTCGATCTGCGGGACTCCTCGCGGAGCCGCCGGAATTCCTACCAGATCAAACCTGCCAAGCTCCACGTTATCATCTGCCATCGGACGCTCCCCCTGGAGCACGCGTATGGTTACTGCGGTCTGATTCTCCGCCGCAGTTGAAAATACCTGGCTCTTCCTGGTTGGTATCGTTGTATTTCTGTCAATTAATTTTGTGCTGACACCGCCCAAGGTCTCAATACCCAAAGACAAGGGGGTCACATCCAACAAAAGCACATCCTTAACATCGCCCTTGATGATCGCAGCCTGGATCGCCGCGCCTAAAGCAACGCATTCCATCGGATCAACCCCGCGCTCGATCTTTTTGCCGAAATAATCTTCCACAAATTTCTGGACTATCGGCATACGGGTAGGGCCGCCAACCATGATAATCCTATCAATACCCTTATCGCCAAATTCAATTCCTTCCTTACTAAAAGAATCTTTAGCATCTTTAAGCGCTCTTTCCAGTGGAACGCGGCATTTGTCTATAATGGGAGAAACTAGCTCTTCCAGTTTTGCCCGATTGATCGGCATAGTTAAATGCTTCGGACCGGTCGCATCAGCTGTAATAAAAGGCAAATTAATATCGGTTGAAAGCGTGCTGGAAAGTTCAACCTTGGCTTTCTCAGCTGCTTCACGCAAACGCTGCATTGCCATTTTATCGTTCTTCAGGTCAATTCCGGTATCGCGCTTAAATTGATTAGCTATATAATCAATAAGCACGTTATCCATATCGGTACCGCCCAACTGCGTATCGCCGCTGGTAGCCATGACTTTAAAACCGCCCTCTTTCCACATCTCCATAATCGTAACGTCAAGAGTTCCGCCTCCAAAGTCAAAAACCAGGATTTTTAATTCTTTACCTGCTTTTTCCAGGCCATAAGCCAGGCAGGCTGCCGTAGGTTCATTAATAACCCTCAAAACCTTTAATCCGGCGATCTCGCCGGCATCCTTAGTCGCGGTCCTCTGATTATCATCAAAATACGCGGGACAGGTTATAACCACTTCTTCGACTTTATCTCCGAGATAAGCCTCGGCATCTTGTTTTATTTTCTGTAATATGAACGCTGATATCTGTTGAGGAGAATATTCTTTGCCGTAAATTTTAAATATATAGTCAGTGCCCATTTTACGCTTAGCCGCCTGAATAGTTCCTTCCGCATTTATCGCGGCCTGGCGCCTTGCCGGTTCACCGACGAGCTTCTGGCCATCTTTGGTAAACGCGACATATGAAGGAAAAGCTTTTCCTGAGGCAACACCCGCGCCTTCCGCTGAAGGAATAATTACCGGCCTTCCGCCCTCCATTACCGCCGCTGCCGAATTTGACGTACCCAGATCAATTCCAATAACTTTTGCCATGATACACCTCCTATTTACTTTTTATCACCTAGTTTTTTAGAGACTTTTACCTTTGTAGTCCTTATCACTCTATCATTCATCAAATAGCCTTTCTGCAATTCCTCTACTATCGTATGCTCAGGCTTTGCGTCGTCATCAACTTGCATCAGGGCTTCATGAAAATTAGGATCGAAGATCTTCCCTTCGGCCTCGATCGGTTTAACCCCGTATTCTTTCAACATGTCATAAAGATGAGCCAAGATCATTTCTACGCCTTTTAAAAAAACCGGCAGATCCTCTTGCTTTGACTCAGCCAAAGAAACAGCGCGTTCAAGGTCATCAAGAATATTCAGCAATTCAACGATTATTCCTTCATTGGCAAATTTAACAAAATCCTGCTTATCTTTCTCCATGCGCTTGCGGTTATTCTCAAGATCCGCTTGCATGCGCAGCATCTTATCCCAGCATTCATTTGCTTTTTTTTCATCTTCCTTAAGTTTCAGATACTCGGATTCTTTGATCGTGACCATCTTGGAATTATTAACCTGATGATTCGCGTTATTTTTAGGGTTTTCGTTATTTAGCATATTAAATATCCTTTAACGTAAGCGTCAAGGCATCCGAAACATATTCCAGAGTAGGGATAATATGCTCATATTCCATGCGCGTCGGCCCCAAAACAGCGAGCCTGCCCAAAGGTCTATCGTTAATAAAATATGTGGAAACAATAAGCGAACAATCCTGCATCTCCCTGCACTCAAGCTCTTCACCTATCAGAATGTTTATTTTACTCTCAAAAGACCGGTTAATAATATCCAGTAGCCCCTGTTTATCTTCCAGCAGTTTGATCAAAATCCTGATCCTGCCCGCGTCATGGAATTCCGGTTGTTCAAGGATAAAACTTAAACCTTTATATAAAAACTTGTCCTGCCTCTCTAGGGTCGAGACAATACTGGCGTAATGGGTCAGCTGTGAAACAAGGTTTGTGGTAGTATCCAAAATATCATCTAATTGCCTGGTGCCTTTCTTAAGGCCCATCAATATAGACTCTTTTTCCACATCCAGTAATTCCATCTGGTCAGCAAGATAATCTACATAAAAACGATAGCCTTTTTGCGTAGGTATCCTTCCCCCTGAAGTATAAGGATGCGTCAAGAAACCGGCGTCCTCAAGCTCCGAAAAAATATTCCTTATGGTAGCGCTGCTTAGATCAAAACTACGGCTCATATCCTGCGAAGAAACCGGCTCGGCATTTTTAATATACCGGCTGATAGTCTTGATCAAAACCGCGTTCCTGCGTGAAATTTGATCGATATTTCTCACTGAAAAACCTCTCCTTAATTAGCACTCTCACCTTAAGAGTGCGAAGTATAATTTTAACACAAAAACTTTCTTTGTCAATAATTTACCTGACAAATTATTCAATTTCTTTAATATCCTTATCCTTAAGAAGTTTATCGGCAAGCAGGCGGGAAATAGTCAACTTAATTTCAATCCCATCTTCCTTGTATTGAATATCATCGACCCGGGCCTGGCGATAGAATAGATCGACCAGGTCCATACGCGAAAGCGGTATACGTAAACTTAGTTTACGCGTGCGCTTGCCAAACGAATCCGCGATACGGTTAAGCAATAAGCCCAAATTGGTGCCCAACTTAGCTGAAATAGCGATAGAATCCGGGAAATCGGACTTAAGGCGGTTAAGCCAGGTCAAATCTTCAATCAGGTCAATCTTATTTAATACGATTATTGTCGGCTTCTTTTCTACGCCCAATTCTTCCAAAACCGATCGCACTGACTTAGCATAGTCATGAACCCTGGCGTGGCTGGCATCCAAAACATGAATAAGCAGATCTGCCTCTACTGTTTCTTCCAGCGTAGCCTTAAATGCTTCTATCAGGTTATGCGGAAGGTCATGCAGAAAACCAACCGTGTCCGAAAGAACGGCATTTTCTCCGTCAGGCAAAGTTATGCTTTTTGACAAAGGATCTAAGGTAGTAAACAATTTATCCTCAACGATCTGCCCTGCCTGAGTGATAGCATTCAAAAGAGTAGATTTTCCGGCATTCGTATAGCCGACCAAAGCGATCTGGGGGATCGAACTCTCTTTACGTCTTTTACGGATGATGGCCCTGTGCCCAGACATGTCCTTAAGGTCATTTCTTAATTTATCCAGTTTTTCTCTAATACGCCTGCGGTCGATCTCAAGGGCTTGTTCACCGGCTCCGCTGGTACCTATACCGCCGCCGGTACGCGAAAGGATCACTCCCTGGCCGATCAGGCGCGGAAGCATATACTGCAATTGAGCAAGCTCTACCTGAAGTTTTCCTTCCGGAGATTTAGCCCTGCGGGCAAAAATATCCAGGATCAGCTGTGTGCGGTCAATAGTCTTTTTTCCGATCACTTCCTCAAGGTTTCTTTGCTGCGTTCCGGAAAGCTCAGAGCTGAATATTACCACGTCTATGTTTTCTTCCTGGCAAATAAAAGCTATTTCCTCAGCCTTACCCCTGCCGATAAGGAAATTTGCCGTAGGCTTATCCCTGACGCAATTTACATGGTCAACCACTTCAACCAAGCAAGACCCGGCAAGTTCATCCAATTCAATTGCCGTATCCTCCAGCGACCAACCCTGGTCTTCTTCAGCGGTAAATCCTACTGTTACTAAGAGAGCTCTTTCCATAATATCCGGGTTATCCTTTTTGGCGTATCGTTAGCTTTTATATTTATCCACTTAGCCCGCGTTTCTTTCCTGAACCAGGTAATCTGCCGCTTAGCGTAATGGCGGGTATTTAATTGCATCCTAAGCCTGGCCTCTTCTAACGGATATTCACCTTTGAGATATCCGTTTATTTCTTTAATGCCTATCGCGTAAGAAGCGGTCCTGCTTAGGCCTTTTTTTGATAATCTTGCTACCTCTTTGAGCAGGCCCTTCTTGAACATTTTATCAACCCTTAGGTTGATCCTTTCATACAGGACATCCCGAGGCAGATTCAAAAAAAATATCTTTACATCATAATCCTCAGCCAACCCGGATCTTTGCGCCTGCAATCGCGAAATAGGTTTCCCGGTAGTTTTAAAGACTTCCAGCGCGCGGATTATCCTTTTTAGATCATTCGGATGTATCTTTGACGCGGCTTTAGGATCAATTTTCTTAAGCTTCTTATACAGTACCATTCTACCGTATTTTTCCGCCTGAGAATAAAGTTTTTTTACCAAGGCCCGATCCCCGACCTTGTTTTCAAATAATCCATTAACCAGCGTTGACACATACAATCCCGTACCGCCGACAAATATCGGGATCTTACCCTTAGCTATGACCCTATCTATAACTTTTAAAGCCATTTGACGGTATTTTGAAACATCAAATTCTTCTTTGAGGCCAATTTCATCCATCAAGTAATGCTTTACGCGTTTACGCGCCGACATAACGGGCTTGGAAGTGACTATATCCATCCCTTTATAGATCTGCATAGAATCACAAGATATGATCGCTCCGTTAATTTTTTTCGCCAATAAAAGCGCTGTGTCTGATTTCCCGACAGCTGTAGGACCGACTAAAAATATTATTTTATTTTTCATTGTCTATAAAGCCGCCGATTCCCTATTGATAATCTCAATATCGAGCTTACGCCAACGGTTAATATATTTAAGAGCTAGATCAAATTCATCCTTTGCCATTTTTTTGTCATTAGCTGCCGCAAAGGCCCGGCCCAGCTCAAAATGCGCCTTAAAATCATACGGATCAAGCGATATAGCCTTGAATAACATCTCCTTAGCTTCAGCAAATCGCGCTTGTTGATTATATATAAGGCCGAGGTTAAAATACGCGTCCACTGAAAGCGGGCTGGCTTTAATCGCCATTTGATAACATTTAACTGCCATATCAAGCTTCCCCAATTTAAAATAAATAAGCCCCTGGCGCGAAATCGCGCGCCGGTTATAGGGCTCCAATCGATTAGCCAGCTCCAGCTCTAATAAAGCAGGCGAGTAATCACTATTTTTCTCATGCATTAACGCGTTAGCCATATGGTATTCAAAAGCAGCGGTATTCGCTCCTGTCTTAATAGGCAAAGCGAATAAATTTGTGTAGTTTAATACGATAAAAACCCCGATCCAGATAACGCATAATATTTTTAAACTTCTCCATTGGCGCGACCTGAAATAACAGATAAATCGGTCAATCGCCACCGCGGCAAAGATCATAAATACCGGCACCAACATCAACCTGTACCTGGCTGTCACAAAAAAAACAGCAATACTAAAAACGAATGTGGCAATATATAAATATAAAAGCGCGTTCTTTTTTAATTCTTTGATCCCGATAAATAATCCTATCAAAACAAAAGGCATAATGTACTTCATGTCTTTAAACATTATTTTCAAAGCTACAGACCTCAAAGAGATCAGGTTATATTCTATGTCGTGCACATATTCTTTCGGGCTAAATAGCAAAAAAATCTTTTTTATGAACTTACGCGAAAAATCCAACGGGTTATGATAAGCGTAATCCATAGACTTCCTCATCCAAAACGCGCTGGCCCGTGAAGTCTTTAATTTTTTACCTTCCGCCGCCTCGGCAATAATACGGCTATCGCGGAACATATCTTCCTGATTAAGCGTGATATTTTCGGGTGAAAAAAACGTGCCGGTACTTTGAGGATTATTCCCGGAATAAAAATTAAAACCCAGATTTCCGGCAACCGGAACAAAATCATTTTCAGATAGATGATTTCTTAAGGTTGTTGCCGCAATTACAATAAGCAGCCCGCTCAAGAAAACCAGCATCCTTTTAACCAGAAACGGCCGGCCTTTTGTCGATCGCGATATGATCCAGGCAACCGCGATCACGCCGAACAAAAGGATACTACCTTGCGTAATAACGCAAATCCCTAAAAATATACCGCAAAAAAATAACTTTGCGCCATCCGGCCTATCGCTGATCCCAAGCAAGTACAACAAAAACAAT
>Ga0172381_10003136_pt1 | contig 17687 bp, 28 predicted proteins | sample Leawel6488metaG_FD_119754 | JGI IMG/M metagenome (GOLD analysis project Ga0172381, IMG submission 119754) | Leachate microbial communities from a municipal landfill in Southern Ontario, Canada - Leachate well 64-88 metaG | ecosystem: Engineered > Solid waste > Landfill > Unclassified | place... | reverse complement strand
ATTACAATTAAAGACAATAAATCTTTCATCGCTCATGGTTTTTCCTTCCTGTTTTTGGGGGCCTTAAATTCCTCAAATTCGACAATAAAAAAGGCCCTTTTGATTGACACCGTTTTTTTTTTTCGTGTCCTGTACAATGCACGGTGCAGCCATTTTTAAAAAAATGTATGCAATATGCGCAATGCGCAAAATCCAGTTTTATGAACTCTTTAAAGTGCTTGCAGCGACTTTTTTTCTGCATGAAAAACCTTTCTTATTTTTTGCCTCTGGCGGGCGGTTTAATATCGAAAATGCTCGCCTGTTCTCCTTTTGCTTTTTTATTTTGGACAGACAACCAATCTTTTATAATGACTTCATAAGCGTGGGATCTGCTTCGAAACATTATACCGTTTACCCACCGATCCAGCTCATCAGAAACAATTTTCGAAATTTGAACAGTAATTTTTTTAGACGGTTTTTGCATTTTTCACCTTTCAAGTGTTGCTTATTAAGTAAGATTGCATCTTAATTATTATGCGCTAGTATTACAAAATAGTAAATTTTTTTTTTAACCAGGAAGGTGATTGATGTTTGAATTAATTGTTTTAGTTGAAGGCAAAGAACCGCATAAAGGAGGCCTTCGATCTTCGGTCAGGGAGGTGGAAATGACCAGCGAATCATTTATTGAAGAGATGCCGCAACTGTTAAAATCCATTACCAAGTCCGGTTTAGTCCACCAAATTGAAGATCCTGAAAGTCCTTTCTGTGGCATGTTGGTTGAGCTCATCACAATCGAAAGCGTGCAAGGAGAAGATGAAGGCGAAGACCATTATATTGATGATGACGATGATGGTGATGGTGATGGTGATGGTGATGAAGAAAGCTTTTAAAATACCAAAAAAAAAAAGGGCTGAACCTGTCATGATTTTTTGCCATGAATGCGACAGAGGCGGAAACGGGACTGATCAGGAAAAATGTGCATGTGGTTGGCATCAGAAAAAAGTTTCTAAACTGGGTTGTTTTTCCGGGATTCTGATACAAAAGGAGCGTGAAGAATGAGCTACGAAAAAAAGATCTTCTTTCTGACAAGCGCGGGTTGTAAGGTGCTTAAAGCCAAATATGATCCAAATAACAGATCAATTGCCAGCGAGTCGGATCTTCTCTCTCTGCTTGGTGCGGCGATGCGAAAAAAAGAAAAGATGTCGGATTTTGTGCAGTTGTTGGATGGTGATGCCATTCGGACATTACCAGAACGGAAAAATAGTGATGAAAAAAACGACACTGAAGCAATTAACTTTCTAAAGAAGGATAAACCATGAAAACATTAAAGGGTAAGATTGAAGAAAGGTTACTCTTCATCTCGTTCAGCGCGTTGTTCGACCTTGAAACATGGGGAGAAAAAAACCACCCATTGTATGGATTCAAAGGCGAAAATCTAAGACTGTTACTCATTGCGATGGCGAATTGCAATAACCAGATGGCGATGGGATTTTTTGAAAACGGTTATTGTGATGCCGGTGATGGTCCGTATCTGTGTGGCAGTTTTGACGCCACAGGCAGCGAATGGAAGGGCTTAATGAACTTTTTGGATCCCCTGTGTGGCAGTCTGCATTTTATAGTTTTTGATGAAAATTCGAACGATGTCTGCATCTATCACAAGGGAAGTCCCAGGTCGAAAAAAATGCAAAGATATGATTTTGTAAATCTGCCTGAAACGATCACTGAATCAATTTTGCCCCTGCAAAATGATATCGGTGAAACCTTTATCGTTTCCGGTGTGTCTGGCATGGGCGGCAATCCAGGATCGAAGGATTACATTTTGAACGGGCAACCTCTCCCAATATCGATTATTGTTCAAAAGATCTTCAGGGAAGGACAAAAGATCACACAACGTTATGTATCAGAAAATCATCCTTTGGGTTGTGACGTTGTCCCAATCACTAAAGAGCCCTAAACGTGAAATTGAGCATAGGAAACAATGGCGCATTGCTGCTATTTGTGGCCGAATCAAAAGCCAGCAATGTGGGAATTGAACTGGATGCAGGTGAAGAACTGATAATCATAGGACCAAAAAAAAATTTGTTTATCCAGGCGTTTGGGGATAATTTCAAAACAGAATTGACCGAACGACCAAAAACAATAAAAACAACAGGAGACAAAACAAAATGAACACCGCCAAAGAAATTTTATCGATTGTGTTGCTGGCAACACTCTTAATGGTCGAAGCAACAATTTCAGGGTGCGGAAACAGTGACAGCGACAGCAAACCCAACGCGTCAGACGTGGCAGCATGTAAGGCCACGTCTGACGCAATGGATAGCTGTTTCGGCATGGCAGAATTCGGTACTACGCTTCCGGACGCAAAAGCCGACTGTGATAATGGTGATTTTGACGATTATGATCATTGTTTTTTTTCATGTGAAGAAAACAATGAAGACTGTGATGATTTGGCAGATTGCTTTGACAACTGCTAGCATCTTATTTCTCCCCGACTCAATCCTAAAATTATTTCATCCTGGCGATCTGGTGTGGCGGACTTGAATTCAGACACAAGGCCCGGATATTTTCCCGCGTATGGCGCACCAAATACCAGAGCATTTCGCAACATGGGCAATTCAGGATCGTCACTCTTGCGCGGTATTGATTCCATAACAGCCTGGAGAGGTGGCACCGTCTCTGCCTGTAATTCGGCTAAAGGGACGGATTCCACTGATCGCATGTTGCGGATCATATCTGACACCAGCCCAGGGCGTGCCGCGTCTCTGCAATCCTGCCAGGCCGTTTCCAGCAATCGATAATAATCATCCGTGCTTCCCATCTCCAAAAACCGCGCAAAAAGTATCACTCCTTCACGGTATGAAACCAGATTTTTATTTTGAAACAGCCAGAACATAACGGAATTTTCGAATTTACTGAGGCGTTTGGGGATGGATTTACCCGGTTTTGGTGGCCGTGAAAATTTTAATTTTTCAGATATCGCGCGGGATGGAATCACGGGTTTTATTTTTGTCTCGCACGCGCGTATCTTAACTACAGGATCGGACTTAAGATCTTTCTTAAGAATAACTTGTATTACTTTATCAACTTTCCCGGCGCAAAACGTGACAGGTGGGCAAGTGTAGGATAGGTAATCTTTTCCTCTCCGCGCCAGATGCCAGAATTTTTTTGTGATGACTCGGATCTTTGTTTTCGAGGCTCTCCAATCCACATGTGACGGAATTTCGAGAAAACCCATTTTTTCAAGCTCATGTTCCCATTTTGAAATGGTATTGCGGGCGGGTGGTGCTGTCATTTTAAAAAGCATTGCCATCTTTTCGGCAATTTCAGCCTGGGGTATTTCGTACGAATAGATCCCCATTCTGGGCATAACAGCGATCAATGATGCCAGATTGATCACGTTTATATTTTTTGTGCGATCCCGAAGATCGTCAAACACATGCCACTGTGTGAATTGGATTTTTTCCAGGAATCCAGATCGCGCAATATTCGAATTAGGGACGGTGAAAAAGTTTGATTTAATATTTTTATGTGTTAGGTTCTCGGCTGTATTCTGCATGAATATATTCCTTGAAAAGACCTGGGCCCACCCCAGGTTTTTTTTATCTTTTTTCCATGCCCTGTTGTTACTACTGATCCGCAGATCAGATCAATTTATTATCGAAGTATAATCTAATTTTTTTTTGACAGCTGAACCCCTTGGTGGTTTTCTGGTGGTTTTCTGGTAGTTTAAAGGTGGTTTCTTAACTAAGTACTTGATATTATTAGGTAAAAAGCTATGGAATTAAAAGGAAAAATGGTTTAGAATAGAGATTTCAGGAGGTTTTACTATGGCAGAATCAAAAAATGCAACGAGGGAAAGCAGAGAAGCAGAAGAAGAGCTTGAAGATCTCTTCTCGGATGTGTCCGGAACGGTCACCGTTAAAATTGAAAGGCTCGAACCGGAATGGTGTTCTGGTTACTGCGGAATTTTCCATGTGACTGCTGGAAAGCCGTTGCGGCTGGAAGAAGTTCGCCAACGGTTTGGCGGCCGCGTATTCCAGATGACCGCCAAGGATTCGGGGGGGAAATACGTGAAAAAAAAGGTACTGCGAATAGATGACGTTCCGCGCCGGGAAAATGTTGTCATTAACAGAGACGGAACCACAGACGCACAGACACAGAAAAAAGAAGTTGAAACTGATCTAGATCCATTTATCGCACTGTTGCGATCGGGGTTACCTCCTGCGGTGATCCGCAAAATGGTACCGTCATTATTGGGGATGGATTACGAGCCAAAAAAAGAAGCGAAAGAAACCAGCCAGATGGAAATGCTACAAACCCAGATGGTAATGGACATGATGAACTCAAACCGCACAGCACAGATGGAGGCGACGCGCCAGGCAATGGAAATGCAGCGAGAAATGCAAAGACAGCGAGCGGAAATGAATCAAAATGTGAAGCCCGCTGACGCTCTGGGTGATGTGAATCACGTTGTAAAACTGCTTAGAGAATTGAACAGCATGAAAAGCGAATTCGGGGGGGGCGGAGAATCCGCCACTTCAGAAGTATTGCAAAATACAATGCCCCTCTTGGAAACGCTGGTTTCTGAATTTATTTCGTTGAAAAAATTACAGGCACAGGCCGAAATTTCAAAAATTGGCGTCTTTTCGTCGGATCGTCCTGCCCTTCCTTCCAGGACGCCCAAATCTGTGAACAGTGCGCCGAAGGTGATCAGCGACAAAAAAGATCCTGTGCAATTGGCGCGGGAAATGGGCGCAATGTTCAGGGGATTAGATGATGATTTGAGACAAAGGGCTTTAAATGCATTTCTGGGCCAGGAAGAAGAAGAAAATATGGAAGAAAACGCCGTTAATGATATACTTGACGACGAAGAGCAATTCCTTACCACAGAAGACCAGGAGCTTTTAGACCGTGAAGAACCAGACAACCACAGCGATGAAACCGATCACATTTCGGACAGCGGACACGCCCGATCAGCTATCGAAAACGATCCGCCTGATAGGTCAGGGAATTCGCCAGGGTTCCCTGTACTTGCCGATTAGGCATCTGGCCGGACGCGTTGCGGCAACCGCACCACCCAAAAATTACCAGGCCCAAATAAAATCCATTTACAAGGCAATTACGGTTGACTGGTGGCGCTATACGTTCGATCCGGTTGGCGCTGAAGTACTCACCGTTGATCCGCGTCGAATTTTTGATGTGACCCTTGGACGTGGATTTTCAAATCACAGAGGCTATGGAGATTGCGACGATATCGCCTGTGCCAGCGGCGCGCTATTGAATTCCATTGGATTTAAAACACTGATCGCAACTACGGTTAAGCCGAATTCACCTTATATTTTTGACCACGTTTTTATTTTCGTTCGACCACCGAACGAAAAAAAATGGATACCTTTCGATCCTGTTCTTTACCCTCACAAGGGATATGGAGATATCACAAAATTCAAGCGGCTTGCGCTTTGGTCGCTTGACGGAAAATTGATCGAGAAGCGCGGCCCATTCCCACCCCATTTTAATGAGGTGATGCGCCAGGTCGGAAACTGCCAGCCAGCCCGCGCAAAAAAAAACTTCTCTGGCACGGAAAGAATTGATGAAATGCAAAACCAAAAAGATCCGAATTATCACGATTTTTACGACTATTCCCAAACGCTTGGATTTTTGGGGGAGGTTGATACAATCCCCCAGAATCAAGCCCATATGCTGGGAAGCGATGACGTACTTCCGGACTTTGCGCGTCATGGTATTGTTGGATTTGGCGCATACTCTGGAATGATGGGATGCCTAACCGGTGCACAGGTTCCGAACATTATGGCGGAGTATGACGACACTGATACAGTCGGCAACACCGGTCTGGTACGAACAAAACATTTCGAACTTGCGCCCGATGATTACGAATATGTGAGGGTTAACGGATATCCTCGGATTGGTACCCTTGCCCTGGCGGATGATGGGGAAATATACGATTATGCCGGGAATCCGGACGGGCTTGGCGGTTTTTTCAAAAAACTGATCAAAAAGGCAAAAAAGGGCGTTCGGAGACTTGCGAAAGGGGTGAAGAAACGAATCAAGAAATTCGTTAAACGCCTGCCAATGGGTAAACTGTTGTGGAAGGTGGGATCCAGAATACATGAGACGGCAATGAAATTAGTGAAACCGCTTTTGAAAATTGTTGGCCCCATTGCGAAAAAGATCGCGCCCATCGCGGCGTTAATTCCCGGAATCGGCACGGCCGTTGCTGCGGGTCTCATGATTACCGGCAAAGTGTATGATATCGCCAAAAAAGTGGGCGTTAAATTTGACTCGAAAAAACAGCCAATCATAAAAAACAAGGAACAGGGAAGGGCCTTTTCGCAGGCGCTGGCCAGGGCAGGCCAGAAAATGGGGAAACGGGGAGCCAGTGCGGCAATTGCCGCATATAAGGCAAAAAAATCGGGTGGATCTGGAAGCGGCATTGACAGCATGATTAACCCGGCTTTCCTGGGTGCAGTGTATTCCAGCCCAGAACCGCGCATAGTTTCCCGCATTTGTCCATACGCTGGCATAGGGTGGCTGTGATGGGCGGCTCTCTTGCGTACCTTTTCGGCTCTCCGCCATCGATCCCGGTGTCATTGTCCCCAACGCCTGGATATTATTATCAGGTTGTAAAGGGTGACCTACCATCCAAAATTGCCAAAAAAGCATATACAGACACCGGCCTTGCGGATGTCAGAACCGGCCTTTTTTTGCTCAATGACAACCCGGCCAACAATCATATCAAAAAAGCGGCCGCCGGTTGGGAGTCGTACAAAATTAAAGGACTGCAATTAAATCCTGATTATGCGTCAGGTGATGCAACGGCCGCGCATGGAAGCGGATCCACTTATCCGCTGCTATGGGTTCCGCCACTGGATGGCAGAACGCCCGATCAAATGTCAGGAGGTGCACCAGGGCCACAGGTGCCCGGTTCCCCCGGCGCACCTGGGATGCCAGGACCACAGGGGCCACAGGGGCCAGCGGGTCAAGTTGGGCCAGCCGGGCCACCGGTAAGCAATGATACGGTGATGCAGTTGATAGGCGATTATATGGAGAGCCACCCAACCGGGGGAGGGCTTAGTAAAGCCGATCTTGCAACGGCCATTGCCCAGTATATGAAAGCGCATCCAGTTGCCCAGGGTGCACCAGGGCCACAGGGGCCAGCGGGCCAAGCCGGGCCAGCCGGGCCACCGGTAAGCAATTCTACCGTGATGCAGTTGATCGGCGATTACATGGAGAGCCACCCGACCGGGGGAACAGTTACACAGTCCGATCTTGCAACGGCCATTGCCCAGTATATGAAAGCGCATCCAGTTGCCCAGGGTCCACAGGGACCACAGGGAGAGAGAGGCGCAAGGGGTGAAGCCGGTCCACAGGGATCGCCTGCTTCGGATGGTGGCGTCCTGGATTTAGACCAGGCGCGTGCGTTTGTAGACGCTCGGATCCGTGTGGCAATAAGAAATTTGCCAGCCGGGGGGGGATCTTCTACAGGAGAAATGAACTGGTGGGCAATTGCGGCTGCTGGTGTGGTAGGTGCAGCGGCGCTCATGGCAGGCCAACAGATGAAGCGAGGCAAGGGTAAGGTGTTTTCATGAACACGCGCGATCCGGACGTGCAAGAAATCGCCCTGTGGACAAAATACAGGGTTCAATTCCAGGCCATTACACGTCCAAAGGTTCAGGCGCTGGTATTCCTTGCCAAGGTAGCAAATGCGGCGCAAAATGAAATTCAGGCGATTACCGGAACCCCTCAATCAATTATTGATGAAGCATCAGCAAAAAGGATAAATTTATTGGGGCATTATTCGCAGATACTCGAAAACCAGATCACCGGCGTGGCGCTCAAAAAATACGGAATCAAAATTGACGATAACGGGGAGATCGGAATTTTTGCGGATGCCGCGCCCGAGGGCGATATCTTTCCTTCTTTTTCGGGCCTTGGATTTCCTTTTTTGATTGTTGCTGGCATTGCTGCGGTGACACTGCTCGCAAGCGGATTTATCACGCTGAAAATCATTGAAGCACGCGCCAAAGACGAAACAACTCGTTTAATGGCAAAAATGACAGAGGCGGATCGCGAAATGATGAACAAACCGAAAGAAGAGCGTGAACAATGGGAAAGGTGGAAAAAAAACGCGGCAAAACAGGCGGCTGACGCGGCAAAAAATATTCCTGGCGTCAACGGCTTGCTCGAAAGATTTATTGGAACAAAAGGCACCTCGATTGCGATTGGTGGGCTTCTCGGAATCGCGGCGCTATATTTTCTTATTCCCAAACTTAGACGAAATTAAAGGATCAAATCATGCAGAATACAAAAATACTTTTTTTTATCTGTTCGATTATTTTGGCATGTGCAGATGTTTATTACAATATTGATGAAGAGCAGCTTGACGGCAAGGGCACCGATACCGAAGAGCAGCTTGACACCGGAACCGATACCGAAGAGCAGCTTGACGGCAAGGGCACCGATACCGAAGAGCAGCTTGACACCGGAACCGATACCGAAGAGCAGCTTGACACCGGAACCGAATCTTTAAATTTTATTGAAGAAATGAAACTGGAATGCCCACAGATGAAACAATTTTTCGATGATTGCTACAATAGCGGGGAGCCATTTACAGGACCGACTTTTGAATATTTAAAGCGCGAATGCGGATCACCTGGTACTACAAATGAAGGCTTCATTCGAGTTTTTGAATGTTGGAAATCGGCATTGAATGATTGTACTTATTACATGGAATGTATAGCGAGCAATTGAAAGGATCTTTATGCCCTTTATTATTGGTGTAAACCCGGTGAACAGGAAGAAAAAAACAAAGAATAAAAAAACCAAAACAACAAAGAAAGTGGTCAGAAAGCCGACCAGACAAACACAAAGGAAAGGTACAGTTATGGCAAAACGACGAAAAAAATCCACTGCCAAAAAAGTCCCCACTGTTCGCTATAGGACACGGACCAAAACGATCACAAAATATCGGAAACGAGGAACGAGCAAAGCAGCTCACCGCGTATCACGTAAAACATCCACCAGCGACGCGTTAAACCTCGCAAAGATTTTCCGTGGAGCTGGTGCCGTGAGTATCGGAATGATCATTGCCAAAGTTGCCGTTAACAAACTTACCGAGGGCGGCTCAGAAAAAATGGGGTGGACATGGCCCAATATTTTTATGGCGGCGGGTGCCTCGATTGTCGGGGCGTTTGTATTGGGCGCGTTTGGGATCAAAAAACCAACCGTTGCCATGGTGGCCATAGGTGGCGTTGGTCTTTCCGTGTATAAGATATTCACCTGCAAAGTTGCGCCAAAGTGGGGCTGGACTGAATCATGGTTTGGAGCCGATGAAGACACAATGATCCATCCTGATTTTTTGGGAGAGGGAGAAATTGACGTTGTAGATTATGAGCCCGCCGACATGGGATATATTCCGGGGGTTGGCGGGACAGGTGGCGGGGGAATGCTGGTTGACTATAACCCGAACATGGGAGCGACAAACGCAGGCGGTCAGATGGTTGACTACAACCCGAACATGGGAGCGCTCAACCCATACCAGCAAATGGGGCGGCGTTCACGCGGTTACTACAGAAACGCATACGCGGGCGCATTTTAAACACCAACATAAAAAGATCAAAACAAAGATTTAAAAATCTCTGGAAAGGAAAAATACAATGTTTGGACAACAAGATGCAGTGGAAGCCATAAGGCAAACAGACGTGCGTTTTCAAAATGTGCGACAGGATTTTTTATTGTGGGATACTTTGCGGGTCGGCGCGAATGTTCCGCTAAATGTCAGCGGATGGTATGCGGATTTCATCAGCATGCTGGCAGACAGTGATCGATTCAGCTTCTTCAATCAGCGATCCGAATCCGAAGCCCACACAACATACACAAACATGAAGAAGAAAGGCGGGCTCGACTGGCCGATCATTATCACAGACGTGGGAATTGGATTCTATTATCCGGATCCGATTAATACAGATATGTTTGATGGAGATCGGGCAAGCTCAAAACTGTTTAAGGAAATGGCAATGGCTCATACAAATTGTTCTTTGTTTGTGGGTGGTGCCGACCACAAGATCCTTTCGTTTGTTCCGGAAATGGCCCCGTATGGATTTGGCCCCGCTGGCAATCAGGTTTCTGGTGATACTCTGTCCTATTCGTCCGTGATGACTAATGGCCTGCCAGACGGCGGAAACCGGTTTTGGTTCACAAACCAGGCAATCCCATTGCCAAGAGACACCGCATTAAACATTGATTGGACACTGGAAAAAGCAATGCGGGATCTTCTCACTGCCATGGAAGCACCAAAACCAATCGTTTTTTCAACTGGCTCATACGCCAATGAAGTCATGGTTCGGATCTGTTTCCGTGGCTTGCGTGAAGTTCAGCAACTAGGGAATATGACCAGGTGATAAACGATCCCCTACAATAAGCGGCGACGGGGATCCCCGTCGCCGCTCCTATCTTTTCGGAGATTTTCATGAATGAACAACAAATAACAGAACTCGCAACGGCCATGAAATACATGAGGCGCACGCGTTACGGCGTATCCGTGAATATACCCGCTGATCCGGGGGAATCTGAAACAGTTTCAGTTTTGATCAATCGCAGTGATTTCGCCTGGCTTCGTACACAGTACGCCCTTGAAACCGATGACCTAACCGATCCCCTTAATTTTTCAATTGACATATCTTTGCAGAACGAAACACGCTTTTATAAAGGGCCAGCGCCGATGGCGTCGACATTCGGATCACCTCGAACAGGAATCTGGATGGAAAACGCACCGGCTACAATCATCAAAAATCAAACTACTGTTTACATCAAAGTTACGAATCGTTACGCGTCATCTGGATCCGTTCGTCCCCTCCAGGTGTGGATCGTTGGTAACGAGAAAGACAAGGCATTATGAGCCTAAGGAAATTTTCGAATGGAAAAACGGATCGCTGGTCAATTGCCGGGGACACCGTATCTATGAACGAATACATGACTAAAGAACAAGATTCTGACGAAATGGATTTGATCAAATGGAATGTATTCGCGGGAATTTCTGAACCTATCGATCCTTTTCTGGAAATCCTTGGCAATGAGGAAATGAATCCATTTTACTGGGAGACATTCCCGGCCGCCTCTCCTGCCATGTTGGCCATTGCGGTATTGCTGGGAAGTTCAGAACGCCCTGAAATTGAGATCGACTGGCCACAACTCGATCAAACGCCAGAGGCCGTAAAATTCCAGATTTCCCACAACTGGGTTGACTGTTTCAATCCCGGTTTTGCCTATGAGCTGGCAAGAATAACCGTGCCAGGGAATGAGGCTGGGTTGATCACATCATTGGAAACGGAATTGACATTTGAAGATCCTTCGTACAGTTGGCCGCGCGGGGATTCGTCCTATCATAAACGGCTTTTGGATGCCACCCCAGGATCCGAGGTTGGCGATCTTCATGTTCAGTGGTGCATCAAAATCGAAGGGTTGCAACTGAATCCAATGATGGATTCTCTGTTTAGAATTGTTTCTTCAGTTGGTCCTGTAAATTGGATTTCTAAACTACCTGGCATCATACATCCAGAAATAGGACCATGGAATGAAAACCTGTTTTTATTGGGGAAAGATCATTTTGTGCATCTTCGTTGCCCCGCTAATTCAGTTGTCTCGTTGTGGATCAACTACTATCCGACACTGGTTGCAACCGGGGTGTGGGCAGCCGGGGGGATTATGAAAGCCCAGACGCAGGTACAGGAATCAAGAAAGACATTTGATAATTTTGCAAGGATGTTGTGATGAAACGGAATGTTCGCGGCGTATTGGTAACTCATGACGATTTCCAGGGAGACACGGCCCAGGCGGTAACGTGTGCCAAAACCCTGGCAGAAATGATCTATATGACCGTTAAAACACAATTTGAAAAGGGTGTTACTGAAGCACGCCAGGAAGCCAGAAAACAGGGGAAAATCATTACTGACGACATGGCCGCCGAACAATTCGAGAAATTCACGATCAAGGTTGTGAAGGTTGATATATGAGCTGGCCGCCAAAAATCGAACGACTGCGGCCGTATGTTGTTTGGGAATGCAAGGATATCCCCCCCGATTTAGTTATGTCCATAATCAAACATGAAAGCGGGGGGAGTCCTGGCATTGCCGCAAAGGTAAACTGTAAATGTGGGCCATTGCCGAAACAGGACGGATCTGAAAAAACGGTTTGTACAGCCCTCGGATTAATGCAGGTTATTCCGGCAACAGTTGCATGGTACAATAACCAAAATACAGGCGACGATATCGCAACGTTTGAAGATATGCTCGGAGAGGATGAACGAGCAATAAGAATCCAGATCCGTACAGGGTGCATGTTTCTGGCCTTTGCAAATCGTTATCTCCACAACAAATTCCCGGAAACGATGCCAGAAACCTCCCTGGCCAACGCGTCAGACGATCAAATCAAACTTGCGCTTTCCGCGTATCTCGTCGGCAATGGTGCAACGGCTGACAAAATGAGAACTGCCAAAAATAAAAACTACCTGCCAACCTTCGCAAATATAAAAAAGCTGTTTCCCACCTGGGGACAAAACGCGTCCGGAACATGGATAAACCAACCGTTGAAATATGCACAGGAGGTATTGACCAATTACCGGGCAAATAGAGGCGGTTCATATTCCGGAACAAAGCCGGGGGATCTGATTGCGAGAATTAAGACGGGGAATAAGGGCGGCATAATTGCCCTGGCGTTAGTGCTTGCCGCTTCAGGGTGGGCAATTAACAGGCATTACACAAGGCCAAAGGATTAAAAATGAAGGTGCCCAAAAATGTTCTTGTCATTGGATCGGCATTGTCGATCACGTATCGGAAAACAGGATCGAACCGTGAAACCGTCCTTTCACTGTCAAGAAAGTCGAAAGGTGTATTGATAGCGATCAACAAGACACATACGGCGCTTTTTTTATTCCCGAACAAGACAACTGGGAAGAAGCAAATTTTGACAGACAGGCAGGGGAAACAAAGCGGCCGTATTCATACGGCTGTGGAATATGAAATTCCATCGATTTCATTGAATCCGGTTGGTGTGGTGATTGCGATACAGTACTCCACCGATTGGTGGGAAGATGTTTTTACAACATACGGACACAGTTTTGAAACTGAACCAACGCTATACGGCGACAAATACAGCCGTTTCACTGTGATGGGCATTAAACCCAGACATGGCAGGATAATTTCGCCCGAGGGGATAACAGGATGACGACAAAATCATTTTCATGCTGGCAATGCGCCTATTTTAAAGCCGACGATCCGGAACATTCTAAAACCGGCCGGTGTCATCGATACGCGCCGCATGCTCTGGACTATTTTGGATTTTCGGGAATTTCGATTGAAACACCGTTGATCGAAAAGGGCGATCTATATACGCACGATGATACAGATGACACAAGGCTTGCGGTTGGCACGGATGGCCAGATACTGTTTGCCGACGATGCAGAGCCTTCAGGCTTAAAGTGGGGTGATCCACCGTCCGGTACAAGTCCGCTCATGAGCAAGGGCGATCTATATGGAAGAGATGTCACAAGCGACGCAAGGATCCCGGTTGGTACCGATGGTCAAATCTTAGTTGCGGATTCTAGCGACGCGAACGGCATAAAATGGGAGGATCCTGCTAATTTCCCGCTGCCTTATATTATAGACGGCGCATCAGAGGCCGAATCTAGTACTACCAGTACAGATTGGCAGGAAAAATTGACCGTGTCCTTTACAGCAACATTAGGTGTCAGATATCGCATTGATTATACTTTTGAGATCAACGCATACCAGGAAGAAGATGTTGACGGCCGTGTTGAAATCAATAACAGTTTGATAATTTGCGAACGACATTTTAAGAATTTTAGCCCATATTCCACCTTGTGGGGGGAGGGATGCGGCGGTTTTTATATCACTGATTCATTGTCTGGTGCCGTGACCGTTGATATCGATTACAAAAACGGCTATGGTACCGGCGCGAAAATAATCAGACGCGCACGGTTGCTTGTAACGCGTGTCGACAATGCCACAACGGCGATCCTTGCCATGGCCATGAAGTCCAAATCGCCATTACTGGCGCCGCTCTCTCTTCTGGCGCCATCGTCACCGGCGCCCACAAGCCTGGGGAAATATTCGGTTATTTATGACGGGGAAACAATGTGGTGTGGCCGGTTCCGGAAATCGCCCAAAACGATTCCCCCGCTACCGTAGGAGGTTTTAACATGGTTAGCGTTTTATGTATCAACTGTGATTTTTTTAACGCGCTTAATCCTGGTGTGGATAATACAGGACAGTGCAGAAGAGAGCCCCCAAGGGGAATAGATGACAAATCTTTACCTGTCGGTGAGGATCCGATCAATGTTTTTCCGCTCATCGATGATGCAGAAGTAGAATTTTGTGGAGAGTTTAAAACAAGTGTAACAATTTAACCCTGTTGGGTTGGAAAGGGTTTCAATTATGGTTTCGAGAATATGTTGGAATTGTCATTTTTTCATTGCAAATGATCCGGCCGCTGCGCTGGATGGCGTTTGTGTTCGTCATGCTCCAAAAGGATTCGATTTTTCATCGTTCAATCTTGCAAACTTATATTCCTACCGCCTCGATTTTGGGCGGTGCCTAGCCGCTGGAACGATGGAAGGCGACGCGGTATTACCGTTGCATATTAATGGAGACGGAGACAGCACTCCGCCGACATGTTTTGCAACCGATGCCAGCGGACTGAACAACGACGGAATTTTACCCTTCGTTCTTCCTGCAATTGCCAGATCTCCAATAACAGTAAATGTGTCCGCGTCACGGCTAAATTCTGGTGCTGCCAGTGTTGGCAGTGCCCCCATTCTTACGCTCGTACCGGTTAATGTTGGCGGTGATACCCAGGCCGCCGGGGTGCCACTGTTGATCCCTATTCCCCCGGCGTCGGTACAGGTCAAAGATACAGCTACGGATCTTTTTGTCGATATCAATGCAGTAATAGAAATTTTACCATCGATTAATCCAGGGCTAATTGGATTTCGTGCAGATCTGACTGGAGATACAGAAAACGATATCAACCAGGTCCGTAATCTGAAAATAGGGATCCTCATGGGTAACAGAATCGGGCCAACGCTAACACCCGAAACCAGTAAGACAAAATGGGCACAAATCACAAATGGCTCAACCCAAAATTGTGGAGAGTTCAAACCGACCACTGAAACCATACCGGCGATCCCGGAAATATAGGAGATTGAGAAATGCCAAGAAAATGCTGGTACTGTGATCATTTCGTTCCAACCCTGGTTTCAACAAATCAGGGCCAATGCAGAAAATACGCGCCCATTGGATTTGACAGTAATATTCTTTCCGATATGGCGGATCAAACTCAAATTTTCGCCCAGATTTACGACGGGTTGATCGAATGGTGCGGCGATTTCAAACCGGCTTCCGGAGAGGTTCCGGAACCGAGTTAAAGGAGTGTACGATGACTCAGATATTCAGATGCGACAACACAATACAGAATTGCTGGAAGTGCGACCACTTCCGGCGTGATTCGGCATCGCCAGGGGATCCGAATGTCGGCAGCTGTACCGCCAAACCGCCACAGGCACAAGGCGCGGTTTCAGAGAACGATGTACAGGATGACGTTAACCCGCATATATCACTTCCCAATGTGACATATTGCGGAGATTTCAAACCATGGACAGGAGAGCCCCGCGCGATCCTGCCCGTCGTTGAATGAGGAAGGGGGAACACATGGGAGACTACAACGAAGGAAGATCGAGAGCTTGTTGGATCTGCAAGTTCTTTGTACAAAACGAGGCATCATATCGCAACGGTGTTTGTGTTAGATGCGCACCGACTAAAGTTGATGCAACGGTCGGATCGGGTGTCACCGGTGCGGCGACGGGGTTCGAAATGTTTGCGAATGTTTTGGATCCAGTGACTGGTTTTTGCAATCGTTTTGTACTGGGTACAATTGCGCCGCCTGCCACGATTCCGCCAATCAAGCCGTCAACAACGTGAAAACACCGCTCACCATTACCGCCAAGGTGTGGAATTACTGTCAAAATAGTTGCCGATATTGTGTTTCATCATCAAACAAAAAAGAATGGAAGTACCAAAACAATTTTGGCTCACTGCCACCACAACATATCCTGAACTTTGATCGCCTTCGTGACTGGTTGTTACTCTTCGCGCCGGACAGCGAACTGCACATTTCCGGCGGGGAACCTCTCTTAAGGCCGGACATTGAAACACAGGTTCAAAAGCTGACTGAGGCGGGAATACGAATCACGATCTTTACTAATGGTCTACTGATTGAGAAACGGCCTGTTTTGCTCTCTCTGCCTTTAAAATGGGTTGTGACACACCACAACTGCAACCCTTTTGCCCTGTGGCATAGAAACGCCATCCTGATACGTTCCCGGCCGCATATTGTTTCCCACCTGGGTGATGGAGATCCGGACGATAAAAACAAATCCATATACGATGATTTTAATTTCATTCCTGGACAGGTGAACGGGTTGAGATATGCGCCGTCCGAACCATGCAAGGATGATTTAAACGTCATTGCCTCAGATGTGATTCATCTCATTATCCCGGATGGCAGAATATACGCCTGTAATTCACAAACAACTTTTTCAATTGGGAATATTCATACAATGACCTACGATAAGAACATGGCCAGGCTTCGCAATTCTCGTTGTCGTCAATGTGTGATTGGTCGGGCGTGTCCTGCATACCAGACAGCCCGGTTAACATATTCGCTAAAAATTCCCGGTGAACTTTAGAGCGTCATTTCGGTTTTTATCCTTTCGTTTATTTCCTGATCAAGCCAACGAATCATAAACATAAATGCGGTTTTTTTTCTCTGTTCCAGCGATCCCCAGCTTTCACGCCATCCGAACAGATATTTACCATCTCTTGTATAAACCAGCTTCATTTTCATTCGTGCCCGTGTTGATACGAATTTTCGTTTTGATTTTGGCCGCACGAAACATTTCCTTTGATCTTTTCCGGAGACTGTTAACACAACGCTTTTTGCCTCATACCGATCACAAATGCCTTTTGGCGTGTCCGTGTTCGGAGTTGGGTGATAGTGACGACACAACCGGCAAAGGGGATCAATCTTTGGCTGAAGCGGCAACATGACGCTGTAGGCGATGCGCCGCCATTTACAGGATCTTTTTTGAGTCAGGCGCTTCTTTTTGTCTCTCTTTACCCCGAACATGATACCGCAAATATTTTTCAAACTAAACATTGTTTATCCCTTCTTGCCGGCATTTGGTTCCGGCCTTTTTTTCATCCGGCAACGTCTATAAGAACATTTTTGATTTTCTCCATTATATCGCGCCATTTGTCGTTTAACGGCATTTTTACCAGGTCTATTGCGTAATATTCCACCTGGGTATTTACGGTAGTTCCGCCATTACCCAGGGAATGCCCGAAAAATGGCCCCCTTATTCGGTAAACCCCTTCCATTGTGGATGGAAAAAATCCCAGGTATGGGCCTTGATCACATTCAGCTTGTACACACTTGTATTGTGTGCAATTCATTATCAAGCCGTCTACCACGCCCTCCCAAAACAAACTTGGAACATTACAATTAAAGACAATAAATCTTTCATCGCTCATGGTTTTTCCTTCCTGTTTTTGGGGGCCTTAAATTCCTCAAATTCGACAATAAAAAAGGCCCTTTTGATTGACACCGTTTTTTTTTTT
>Ga0172381_10003135_pt1 | contig 17690 bp, 14 predicted proteins | sample Leawel6488metaG_FD_119754 | JGI IMG/M metagenome (GOLD analysis project Ga0172381, IMG submission 119754) | Leachate microbial communities from a municipal landfill in Southern Ontario, Canada - Leachate well 64-88 metaG | ecosystem: Engineered > Solid waste > Landfill > Unclassified | place... | reverse complement strand
GATATCTCCGGATATACTTATCATATGGCGGATGTCGCCAGCGATAATTATGACCGCGAATTTTCCTTGAGCCTGGCCTCCAGCGACAGGAAAGCGCTTTATGAGCTGGATGACGCCTTAAAGAGGATAGAAGAAGGGACCTTCGGCGTATGCGACGAGTGCAAATCCTTTATCTCTAAAGCCAGGTTGAAAGCGGTGCCTTCAGCCCGCCTTTGCATCAAATGCCAGCAAAAGAAAGAGAAAAAGTAGAAAATATTCATGATGATTTTTATCATCGTTTTAAGCGTTGTTGTTTCCGACCAGGCCGCTAAGTTTTTCGCTTCCAGGCTGTTGTCCCTGAATGTCCCCGTTCCGTTAATAAAAAATTTCCTGAATCTTACCCTGGTGCATAACCGGGGGGCGGCTTTCGGGTTTTTCCAGAACCAGATCATCCTTTTTGTGCTGGTCTCATTTTTCGCCATCGGCCTGATCCTGCATAATCTTAAAAATAAAACCAACTCCCTGGTGTTTAATGTATCGTTAAGCCTGATCCTGGGAGGGGCAATCGGGAACCTTATCGACCGCCTGCGCTTCGGTTACGTAATAGATTTTCTGGATTTTAAGGTCTGGCCGGTTTTTAATATCGCCGATTCGATGATTACTATTGCGGTAGCGGCGCTGGTCTGGGAATTATTATTTCATAAAAATGCTGCCTGAAATCTGTCATATCGGAAAATTCACGGTTTATTCTTACGGGCTGATGATGGTCCTGGCTTTTTTCGCCTGCGCTTACTTAAGCTTCCGGCAGGCCGGGAGGGAAGGCCTGGACGGACAGAAGGTGTTCGACCTGCTTTTTACCGTTTTCATCGCCGGAATCGTCGGTTCCCGGGTTTTTTACATACTGCTCAACCTCCGTTTTTACCTCGACAACCCCCTGGAGATGATCATGCTGCAGCACGGCGGGATGGCCTGGTTCGGCGGGCTTTTTTTCGGCAGCGCCGGGGCGGTTATTTTCATCAAAAGGCATAAAATGGGGCTTTTAAAGACCCTGGACCTTCTGGCTCCTTTTGTCGCGCTGGGGCAGGCGATCGGCAGGATCGGATGCCTCTTAAACGGATGCTGTTACGGCCGGGAATCCGAATTCGGGCTGTATTTTAAATCCCTCGATAAGATCCTTATCCCCACCCAGCTTTATTCTTCGCTGTTTCTGACGGCAATTTTTGTTTATCTGAGGTTCAGGCAGGAGCGCAGGCACCTGCCCGGAGAAGTATTCTGCAGCTATCTTTTTCTTTATTCCATCGGACGCTTCCTTGTGGAATTCCTGCGCGACGACAGCCCGAGAATATTTTTCGGGCTGACCTTTTTTCAAATCTTATGCCTGGCGGTATTTGCGGCATCCATCCTGATTTTCAAGAAAATATCCGGGGCCGCAAGAAATAAATAATTCTTAAAAATTTACCCGTTGAAAAAATGGGGGAGCGGAAAATGGAAGAGCTTTTTTTAGAGGTCGGAGCCGAAGACGACAGGGCGCGCCTGGATATTTTCCTGACGGATTACGCCTTACGCAATAACCTGGGGCTTTCGCGCACCAATATCCAGAAACTTATCCGTAACCGTCAGGTGCTGTTAAATTCCCTGCCCGCGGATAAGCCGCATCATAAATTAAATCCCGGGGATACCCTGCGGGTTTTCCTGCCGGAAAAAGAGAAAGAGGGCAACCTCCCCGAGGATATCCCCCTGCAGGTGGTTTATGAGGATAAGGATGTTCTGGTGATTAATAAGCAGGAAGGGCTGGTAGTGCACCCGGCTCCCGGCAACCGGGAGCATACCCTGGTGAACGCTTTATTGGGGCGCGGGATGGAGCTTTCCGATGTAAATAAAGGGCGCCCGGGAATCGTGCACCGCCTCGATAAAGAAACCAGCGGCCTCCTGGTAATCGCAAAAAATAACCAGAGCCATCTTAAATTGGTTAAGCAATTTTCCCAGCATACTATCCAGCGCAAATACCTGGCGATTGTCGAAGGCAGGACTGAATTCGATGAAGATGTGATTGAGGCGCCGATCGGAAGGCATCCGGTAAGGCGCAAGGAAATGGCGGTGTCATTCGCGCAGAATACCAAATACGCCAAGACATTCTACAAGACCCTGAAACGTTTCGGTAATTTCAGCCTGCTGGAGCTCAGGCCTTTTACCGGCCGGACGCATCAACTTAGGGTACACCTGGCTTATTTAGGGTATCCTATACTTGGGGATTCCAAGTATGGTAAAAAAAGCGGTTTTTCGCGCCTGGCCCTGCATGCCCAGGAATTAGGATTTACGCATCCTTCTACCGGCAAAGAGATTTTTTTCAGCAGCAAGATGCCCGCGGAGTTTGAGGATTTTATCGCTAAAAACAGCGATAGATAGTGAATATCCTTTCAGCCATCAGCTCTCAGCTATCAGCCGTCAGCTGTTAGCAAAAACAAAAAATAATATAGAATGTGGTAGGTAGAATGTAGAGAGAACAGTATATAGTGGTTAGTATATAATTAGTATATAAAAAGAAACGGGATCAAAAACTAAAAAACATATCTTTCTTTTGCTTTTATACTAACTACTGACTACTAGCTACTGGTTTTTCGCCTCTCCCTACATTCTATCTACTGACTACTAGCTACTGGTTTTTCGCTGAAAGCTGACAAACAGATTTTTCTTGCTTTATTCCTAACTAATGTTATATTAAGGATTAAGAAATTAAATAACGGATTAAATTCCCGGACTTTTATTGTGCGGTATCGGATTCCGGCAGCGGGAGGAGATTTTCCTCCGCCGGATAAATCAAAGCGCTTAAGGAGGAAAGATGAATCTTAAAGGTAAAATCCTGTTGCCCGTTTTGATCGCGTTAACTGTTATCTCTCTTATTTTAGCGGGGGGATTTTTTTATTTGTATCAGGGGGAGCACGCGCAGAACATTCAATTGAAAGCGCAGGTTTCCGACCTGGAAAAACGCCAGCGCCTTACCTCTGATCAGCTTGAGGAGGCCAAGAAAAAAGCGGCCGAACTTTCTTTGAGGCTGCAGGAAACCAAAGACAAGATGGATTCCTTGACCAGCGAACTTGCGGTTGAAAAATCGGCTCACGCCGAGACGTCCGGTAAATTGGACCAATCCAGAAGCGACCTGGAGCGCCAGAAATCCCTGCGTGAAGACCTCGAGAAACGTTTAAACCAGATCCAGGATGAAAGCCGGCAGGCCCGCGAGCAGTTGAATGATATCCAGCGGCAGAAAACCGACCTGGAGGAAAAACTCAAGAATATGGAGAAGGGTCCGGGCGGAGTGGAGCTGGGAACGGTAGTGGTTAACCCGGACGGTTCCCCTGCGGCAGCGGAGCAGGTAAGCGCGGCATCCGCGCCTCAGGCCCCGGTAGCGAAAGACCGGAAACCTTCCAGGGCGCAGAAAGCTCCTGTTGAAGAAAGCGCTCCCGTTGCGGGAGGGCTGGAAGGCAAGGTCATGATCGTGAATAAAGAGTTTAATTTTGCGGTGATCAACCTGGGAAGCAAGGACAAGGTCGCCATGGGGGATGAATTTGTGGTTTCCCGCGCCGGCAAGACAATCGGCGAGATAAAGATAGAGAAGGTCCATGAGTTTATGTCGGCGGCCGGATTTCCCGCCGGGATGGGCGACCTTATTAAAGAAAACGATAAAGTAACGAAAAAGTCAAAGTGACAGGCAGTTCCGCCAAACGTTTAAAGAAAAAAAGCCGCGCGTTAAAACCGTTTTCAATCCGGAATAAAGTCGTTCCGCGCGCTTCGTTTCCGCTTCCCGGTGATAAATCCATCGCCCACCGCGCTTTAATCTTAAGCGCCCTTAGCCGCGGCAAGGCTATCCTTAAAAACTTTCCTTTCCACGACGATTCGCTGGCAACCTTAAAAGCCTTAGAGAACCTGGGGGTAAAAATACAAGCCGGGAAAAATGAGGTTTGTGTGCGGGGGCGCGGACTGCGCGGCCTGCGGCCATGCCGCGGAGAGGTCTTCGCGGATAATTCAGGTACCACACTGCGCCTGCTTTTGGGGGTCTTGGCGGGCTTTGATTTTAAGACCAGGGTTACGGCGGGAAAATATCTTTCGCGGCGCCCGATGTCCAGGGTGAATATCCCGCTGCGTTTGATGGGGGCAAGGATTGTTTCGCGCCTCAGGGGCGGAGAAGAATACGCCCCGGTTACCATCAGCGGGGGGAATTTAAAAGGTATCGATTATTCTTTAAAGATCGCTTCGGCGCAGGTTAAATCGGCGATTCTTTTAGCGGGGCTTTTCGCCGCCGGCAGGACCCGCGTCCGTGAATCCTTAAAAACCCGCGACCATACCGAACGCATGCTCAAGGCTTTCGGGGCCGGTATCTGCGTAAAAGGAAAGGCCGTGACGCTGGTTCCGGGAAGGGAATTTTCCGCCCCGGAGAGGATATATATCCCCGGGGATATATCATCGGCTTCTTTTTTTATGGTGCTGGCCGCGGCCATTCCCGGCTCCCGGGTCAGGTTAAAAGGGGTAGGCCTTAATCCCGGGCGCAGCGGTATCATCGGCGTCTTAAAGAGGATGGGCGCCCGGATTAAAATATCTCCCGCCTCTTCCGGCAGCCTGAAAAATTTCGAGCCTTTCGGCGACATTCTCGTTTGCGGCGGGGCCCTTAAAGGGGCGGTTGTCGAAAGCCGGGAGATCCCTTCGTTGATCGATGAACTTCCGGTTTTGATGGTCGCCGCGTGTTTTGCCCGCGGACGCACCTTGATCAAAGGCGCGGGGGAGCTCAGGTTTAAAGAGACCGACCGGATTAATTCCATGGTTTTTAACCTGAAAAGAATGGGCGCGGATATCCGGATTCTTAAAAGCGGCCCCCTGGAAAATATCTCGATCGACGGCCGGGGGCGGCTGCGCGGAGCGGACCTGAAGAGTTTCGGAGACCACCGCACCGCGATGAGCATGGTGGTAGCGGGGCTGGCGTCCGGAGAGAAGTTTAAATTGGACGATACCGGATGTATTAATAAATCCTTTCCGGGGTTTATTGAAGCCGTTAAGCGCGCATGCGGTATTTAGGGACCGTTTCCTTTAGAAGGTCTTGTCAGCCGTCAGCCTTCAGCCGTCAGCCTTCAGCTAAAAGCGGAAAAGAACAGTAGGTAGTAGTTAGTATTTAGTAGATAGTATAAAGTATGTAGTATAAAAGGTTAGGAAACAGGGCCAAAAGGCTAAAATCAAAGGCGCAGTTCTTTATCTTTGACTCTGCTTTTTATACTAACTACTATATACTATCTACTGCTTTTATACGAATTACCGGTTACGGATTACCCTCTTCATAACTATTTGTATTTTTAACAGTTGTAGATCAACAGGGTGTCCCCTGAAAGGACGTCCCCCGAATAATGGTTTTAGTTTTGCTGATAGCTGAAAGCTGATAGCTGAAGACTGATAGCTGACGGCTGACAGCTGATAGCCGGAATTCATTTGACAAAGGCCGTAATCTTTGTTAAAATCGGTCATTACATAAATTTAGGCGCCTGATAACGGTAAAAACTTATTCTAAGCCTTATATACCGGGAGATTTTTATGGGAAAATTAAGTCAGCAGTTAAAAAGGGGTGTTAATTATATTCTAGGCCTTTTCTCTAATGATATGGGGATCGACCTGGGGACTGCTACGACTTTGGTTTTTGCTAAAGGTGAAGGGGTCGTTTTGTGCGAGCCTTCCGTGGTAGCGATCGAGCGGGGCACTTCGCATGTGCTGGCGGTAGGGGAAGAGGCCAAGCGCATGCTCGGGCGCACGCCGGGCAACATCATTGCGATCCGTCCGATGAAAGACGGTGTAATTTCGGACTTCGAGATTACTGAAGCGATGCTGCGGTTTTTCATTAAAAAAGTCCATCATCGCAGGGTCCTGGTAAGGCCGCGGATCGTGATTGCCATTCCTTCCGGGATTACCGAAGTGGAGAAGAGGGCGGTCAAGGATTCCGCCGAGCGCGCCGGGGCAAGGGAGGTTTTCCTGATCGAGGAGCCGATCGCCGCGGCGATCGGGGTAGGGCTGCCGATCCAGGAACCGATCGGTAATATGATTATCGATATCGGGGGAGGAACCACGGAAATCGCGGTGATTTCTCTTTGCGGCACGGTGTTTTCCCGTTCCATCAGGATCGGCGGCGACGAGATGAATGACGCGGTCGTCGAATACCTTAAAAAAACATATAACCTTATGGCCGGTGAGCGCACCGCCGAAGATATCAAGATGAAGATCGGTTCGGCTTATCCTCTGGAAGAGGAGATGAGTATGGAAGTGAAAGGCCGCGACCTGGTTGCCGGGCTCCCGAAGACCGTTACCATCACCAGCGAGGAGATCCGTGAATCCCTTCAGGAACCCCTGCGCGCGATACTGGAAAGCATTAAAATTTCCCTGGAAAGGACGCCTCCGGAACTGGCGGCTGACCTGATCGACCATGGTATCGTGATGGCCGGCGGTGGTTCCCTGCTAAGAGGGTTGGATAAGCTGATCTCCGAAGAGACCGGCCTGCCGGTGCATGTTACCGACGATCCGGTTACCGCGGTTGCCAACGGCACAGGTATTGTCCTGAGCGAGATCCAATACTTAAAGAGGGTTACCGTACCGATCAAAACCGAAGTGCGTAATTAAAGCAGAGGCTTACACCCTGACGCAATACTCGCCGCGAGGCGATACTGGCGCAATACCTATCAGCGCCAGGTACTTTAGCGCCAGGGTGTAGCGCAGCGGCGCACTCCGGCGGTAGTATTCTCTCTTTAACCAAGCCGTCGATTTCCGATTAAATGTGTTTAACCTATCCCGCAAAAAATTAATTCATATCATCCTTCCGGTTTGCTTTGTGGCCCTTTTAGGCAGCTGCCTGTTTTTCCTGAAAAAACCCGCGCAAAAGATTTTTAAACCGCAGCTTTCTTTTATCGGGCTGGTTAAACGAGAGTTTGCGGGGATTATTTTTTACCATCGCAATATGGTAAAAGCCGAACGCCTGCAAGGGGAGATCGATTTGCTGCGCCTGCGGCTTTTCGATATGCGGGAGATCTACCAGGAAAACACCCGGCTTAAAGAAATTTTTAAATTTAAACAAAATTCCTCCCGCCGCCTGCTGCCCGCCCGGGTGATCGGCAGGTCTCCGGAAAGCTGGTCTTCGATGGTGATTATCGACCGGGGGTTGGAAAGCGGCTTGAGGCCCGGGATGGTCGTGATCAGCCCCCAGGGCCTGGTCGGCAGCATCCTGGAAAGCTCTGACGGCAGCAGCAAGGTATTATTGATTACCGACCCCAATCAGGGTATCTCCAGTATCGTGCAGCGCAGCCGCCAGGAAGGGCTGGTGAACGGCACTCTGGGGACTAACCTCATTATGCGGTACCTGCCGGATGAAGCGCAGATCGCGCCGGGTGATATTATCGTGACTTCGGAGTTGAGCCGGGCTTATCCCAAAGGATTGCTGGTCGGCAAGGTAATTAGCGTGGGGCATGATTTTTCCGGGCTTAACCGTTACGCCTTGGTGAGGCCGGTTGCGGACCTGGCTAATATCGAGGAAGTCCTGGTGATCCTTTCATGAGAAAGATTTATATTCCGCTGGCGATTGTGGTTTTGACTACCCTGGAGCTGGCCTGGCCCGCCTTCCTGGATTTCTTTTATTGTAAGCCGGATCTTCTTCTGGCCTTTGCGGTTTCCCTGGTGTTTTACGCGGATTTCAAGACCGCTTTTTTATTCGGGACCTTATCCGGCCTGGCAAAGGATCTTTTCCTGTTCCGGGGCGTAGCGGTGAATACTTTTTGTTTCGGGGCGCTGGTTTATCTGGTTTACCGGGTAAGCCGCCAGATATCCACCGAAGATTTTTATGTCCGCCTGCTGATTGTCCTGGCGGCGGCTCTCCTGAATAATTTTGTAACCGGGCTTAACGCGGCGGCCGGCCTGGAGGGGATGGCCTCCGGAGGCGTGCCCGCCGGGATTTTTTTGCGCAACCTCCTGATTTCAAGTTTTTACACCGTTCTTCTCGCGCCGGCGGTTTTCAGGCTGGCGAAAAAGACAGCCCTGTAACTTCGATAAATGGAAAGAAGAAAGATTCTTAGTTTAATAATTATCCTGATGTTCCTCTCCCTGGCGGGGGGGCTCCTGAACCTCGATATCCTGCAGGGGGCGAAGTTCCGCCGTTTAAGCGACAGCAACTGCATCCGGCTGATATCCCAGTCCGGCAGCCGGGGCAATATCCTGGACCGTAACGGCGAGGTAATTGTAAACAACCGCATCTCTTACGACGTAATGATTATGCCGCAGGATATGGACCGGCTGGACGAGGAACTGGATCTTATCGGGCGCATCCTGGGGACCGGGGCCAAAGGGCTGAAGGCGGAATTCAAGAAAAATTTTCTTTCTAGCAGCATTCCGGTTACCGTAGCGACAAATATCAAGTCTACGGAGGCGATATTGCTGGGGGAATACAAGGCCGATTACCCTTCGATTATCGTTACCCCCAAGCCTTTGAGAAATTATCCCTGCGGTTCCCTGGCTTCGCACCTTATCGGCTACCTTAATGAGATCGACCGCTGGAGGCTGACAAAACTGGAGGATTACGGCTACAAGACCAAGGATATCGTAGGGTTCGGAGGGGTGGAGGAAAAATACGATTATTACCTGCGCCAGGAGGAGGGCGGGTTGTCGGTGGAGGTGAACCATCGCGGCAAGATCACGCGCGTTTTGGGTTTTGAGCCTCCGCGCAACGGCAGGGATGTGCAGCTAACCCTGGACATCCGGATTCAGAAGATCGTCGAGGATTCTTTGCGCGGCAGGAAGGGGAGCGTGGTCCTGATGGATCCCCGCACGGGGGAGATCCTGGCGCTTGCCAATTATCCGGATTTTAACCCGTCGGCATTTGTAAATAAACGTTCCAGGGAGATCTCCGGATTATTCAATAACCCGGATTCGCCTCTGGTCAACCGCGCGATCGCTTCCGCTTATCCGCCGGCTTCGGTTTTTAAGCTTGTAGTGGCGTCCGCGGGGCTGGAGACAAAGAAAATTAATTCTTCGACGAGATTTTTCTGCGACGGTTCCATGATGGTCGGTCGCCGGAGGTTTAAGTGCTGGGCCCGGCACGGTTCGGAGGATATCTTCCAGGCGATTGCCCATTCCTGCGATATATTTTTTTACCGCACCGGCCTGCTGCTCGGCGCCCAGAATATCCATGATTACGCCTTAAGGCTCGGGCTGGGGAAGCCGCCGGGTTTCGACCTGGAGGGAGAGACCGCGGGGTATATCCCGTCGCCGCTTAAAAGGAAGCTTAATAATTTCCGCAGCTGGTTCGACGGCGATACCGCCAATTTCAGTATCGGCCAGGGGGATTGCCTGGCCAGCCCGATGCAGATAACCGTGATGCTGGCGGTTTTCGCCAACCGCGGCTGGCTGGTGGCTCCCCACGTGGTGAAGGCGGTGGGGGATGTGGAGATCGCTTCGAGGAAAAGAAGGTTTAACGCGGTGCCTTTCCGCAAGGAAACTTTTGATGTGGTGCGGCGGGGATTATCCCGCGTAGTTTCGGACCCGGAAGGCACGGGCAACGCGCTGGCGGGCCTTCCGGTGAAGGTTTCCGGAAAGACCGGCACCGCACAGGTTTCGCGCGGGGCGACGCACGCCTGGTTTGCCGGATTTTTCCCGTCGGATGAACCAAAATACGTGATTTGCGTGTTCCTTGAGAACGGAGGCCCGGGGCACGCCGCATGCCAGCTGGCCGGAAAAATTATCGAGGCAATGAGCGCCCAGGGGTTAATATGACGAGAAGTTCTTTTTTCAGGATACTTATTCTGGTTTTGATCATCGTGGGGCTGGGAGTCCTTTCCATTTACAGCAGCACTTACCAGAAAGAAGGGACGCAGTGGCAGGATATTTACAAGCGCCAGATGCTTTGGGCGGCGATCGGGCTGGCCTGTTTTTTATTTTTTTCAAACTTTAACTACCGCCGCCTTTGGGACGCCAACTATTTTATTTACGGTGCGGCCTTATTTTTCCTCTTTCTGGTTTTTGCCCTGGGGGTGATCCGCCTGGGGGCGCAGCGCTGGCTGAAGGTGGCATGGTTTAATTTTCAGCCCTCGGAGTTCGCGAAACTCGCGGTGATCATTTTCCTGGCGCGTTACTTCAGTCGTAAATCCGCCGACGATACCTCGCTTTTGTCCGGCAAGTTCGGCATCTTCCGCGGGATCATCCTGCCTTTTATTTTTGTGGCGGTGCCGATGTTTTTGATTATCGAACAGCCGGACCTCGGCAGCGGCCTGATGCTGATGCTGGTTTTTATGGGGCTGCTTTATTTGACCAATGTCCGCCTGAAGTATATTATCGTTCTTTTCGCCGCCTCGATTTTACCGTTGCCTTTTTTCTGGCATTTCCTGCACGACTACCAGAAACAGCGGCTCCTGGTTTTTCTTAATCCCAATATCGACCCGCTGGGCGCCGGCTATACGGTGATCCAGTCGAAGATCGCCATCGGCTCCGGGGGATTTCTGGGCAAAGGATGGCTGCGCGGTTCGCAGAGCCAGTTGTATTTCCTGCCGGAATCGCATACGGATTTTATCTTCGCGACTTTTTCCGAACAATGGGGCTTTTTGGGAAGCTGTCTTTTGATCCTGATCTATTATTTGATCATCCGCCAGGGGATTATCATCGCCCAAAGGACCCAGGATTCTTTCGGAAAACTTCTGGCTTACGGTATCGCGCTCCTTTTAAGCCTGCAGGTATTTATTAATATCGCCATGAACATGGGGCTGGCCCCGGTAGTGGGGCTGCCGCTGCCGCTGATGAGCTACGGGGGTTCGAGCATGCTGGTTACTTTTGTCTCTCTGGGGATCCTGGTTAATATCGACCGCACACGCAACGTCTTTTAAATTATGATTGAAGAACTTTTTACGAATCTGCACCGCCCGGGTCAATACCTGGGTAATGAATGGAACGCCGCGAAGAATGATTTTGACGGCGCTTCCGTAAAATTCGCCCTGGGCTTTCCGGACCTTTATGAGGTGGGGATGAGCAACCTGGGGCTGAGGATTATCTACGGGATCCTCAACGCTATCCCGGGAGTGGCCTGCGAGAGGTTTTTCGCTCCGGAGGCGGATATGGAAGCGTCATTAAGGGCGGCTAAAAAGCGCCTTTTTTCCTGGGAGTCCAACCATGACCTGGCGGATTTCGATTTCATGGGATTTTCTTTGGGGTCGGAATTATGCTATACCAACGTCCTGGGTATCCTGGACCTCGCGGGGCTGCCGCTGGAGGCTTCCGCGCGCGATTCCCGTTATCCCCTGGTAATCGGCGGCGGGCCTTGCGCGTTAAATCCTGAACCTTTGGCGGATTTTTTCGACCTTTTTGTGATCGGCGAAGGAGAGGAGGCGGCGGCGGAGCTGGCCGGACTTTACGTTAAGCATAAAGAGGGCTACCGGTCAGGCAGGATCTCCAAGGAAGATCTGTTATTCATGATGAGCGGGATCGAAGGGGTTTACGCCCCGTCGCTTTATGAGGCGGACTGCCGCGTTCCCGGCGGAGCGGTTTCTTTTTCCCCCCGCGTTCCCGGACTGCCTCTTAAAATAAAAAAACGTTTTGTGAAGGATTTGAATTCTTTATATTTCCCCTGCCGCTGGATTGTGCCTTATGTTCAAACGGTGCATGACCGCGTTAACCTGGAGGTTATGCGCGGATGCCCTAACCGCTGCCGGTTTTGCCAGGCGCGGAGCCAGTATTATCCTTTAAGGCTAAGGAGCAAGGAAAAGGTGGTTTCGCTGGCGGATCTTGCTTACGCCGCCAGCGGTTATGAAGAGATGTCTCTGGCGGGATTGTCGGTGGGGGATTACCCGGGTATCGAAAATCTGGTTTCCGAACTTACCGGTAATTTCAACCGCTTAGGGGTTAATCTTTCCCTGCCTTCTTTGAAGGCGAAGAGCTTGATCGGGAACCTTTCCCGCCTGATCGCCAAAACCAAGAAAACCGGGTTGACTTTCGCCCCCGAAGCCGGGACCCCGAGGCTGCGCGATGTTCTGGCAAAAGATTTTTCGGAAGAGGAATTTTTTACAGCAGCAGCGGAAGCTTACCGGGCGGGATATCAGCACTTGAAATTATATTTCCTGATCGGCCTGCCGGGAGAAACGGAGGAGGATCTCCGGGGGATCATCGATTTTGCCCATGCCGCTTCGGAACTCAAGAAGAAGGCGGGCGCCGGTTCTGCCGCGCAGATCAATATCAGCGTAAACCCCCTGATCCCCAAGCCGCATACCCCTTTACAGTGGTATGGCATGGAGCCGCTGGAGGAGATCAGAAAAAAACAGGATTATCTCAGGGGGTATTGCAAAAACAGAAAACTGCGGCTTAATTTCCACGACCTGCGCATGGCATTCTTGGAGGGGGTATTTTGCCGCGGGGACAGGCTGCTGGGAAAGGTGATCCTGGGGGCTTATAAAAAAGGCGCGCGTTTCGACGCCTGGGGGGACCACTTTTCATTTGAAAAATGGCTCGAGGCGTTTTCCGAAGCGGGTGTCTCTCCGGAGTCTTACCTGGGGCTTAAGCCCCAGGATGAAGCGCTGCCCTGGGATTTTATCGATATTGGAATCGGCCGGGATACCTTAGCCTGCGAATTTAACAAAACTATTGCCAGATAACGAGTTAAAAGGTATAATTATTTCGATAAACCGACGGAGATCCCGCGGCGGAGCCCGGGATTCTTCCTGAAAAAAATCCGTAACGCAAAACCTTATCCCGGTTTTGAGGCGATGGTTTTGCGGGCGGATTAAAAACCGGAGAGGCGCCATGGAAAATAAACCGAGCCGTTTTTCCTTAAGTTCACGTACCGTCAAGCAAAAATTGATGGTAGCTTTCCAGTTGATGGCGATCCTGCCGTTTCTCGTCAGTGTCTATCTGCTTTCAATTTATATCTTTCCCCGTTTCGGGGTGCGCCCGGATATTATCTTTTACCTGGCGGTAAGCGCGCTGCTGGCGATTGTCGGCCTCCTGGTAATCAAGGAGGTCTTTGACCGTCTGACATCGGTGACCGCGGAAGCGAAATTCATCGCCGCCGGGGATATTAACCGGAAGCTCGAGGTGCAATACAGCGACGAGGTAGGGGAATTGGGGAATATCCTAAACCAGCTCACCTGCCGCATCCGCAGCGATATGGACGAGCTGAAGGATTACAGCGCCAAGACCACCGAAATCAACATCGAGATCCAGAAAAAGATCATCGTCCTTTCCAATCTTATGCAGATTAGCGCGCTGATCTCGGAAGGCTCGAAATTCGATGAAGTCCTAAAGATCGCGGTGGAAAAATCGCGCGCCCTGGCGAATTCCGAGGTCGCCTTCCTGCTTTTCAAAAACGAGGAGAAAGGGGCTTTCCGCGTGAAGGTTTCCGACGGCCTAAGGTCCGGCTATCTGGCTTCCATCGAGATCGGGGCCAAGGATAATATCTACCATAAGATTTTCAATATCAACAGGGTTTTTATCCTGGACAAACAGAATCCTCTGGATGAGCGCCTGGCGGCGGAATTCATTTCCAGGTTCCAGGTCAAAAACTGCCTGGCGATGCCGGTATTCCTCAGGGGCGGGGTCAAAGCGGTTTTGGGGATCGCCAATAACCGCGATGGTTTTTCATATAAGAAGGACGACGTCGAGCTCCTTGATATTTTTTCCCGTCAATTGGCGGTGGCGATTGAGAACGATATCCTGGAGCATCGCATCGAAAAACTGGAGATTAAAGACGCCCTTACCGGGCTTTATAACCGTTTTTTCATCGAAAGCCGCCTGCAGGAAGAGATCCAGCGGGCGATCGTTTATCAGCGCCCGTGTTCTTTTGTGGTGCTGGATATCGATAACTTCAGGAATTACCGTGAAAAGTTCGGGCTGATCCGTGCGGAAGCGTCGCTTAAGAAAACCGCGCGCCTTATCCAGGATTGCATCAGCCAGGTGGACCGGGTCGGCAGGACGGATGACGATGAGTTTTCGATCATTCTGCCGGAGAAGAATAAACGCCAGTCCCGCGAGGTCGCCGAAGAAATACGCCGGAAGATGGAAGAGGCTTTTTGTTCCGGGCCCCAGGATGAATGCCTTACTCTTAGTTCGGGGGTGAGCGAAAACCCTCTGGACGGGGTGGAGGTCGGGCAGTTGATGCTCAAGGCTAAGGAGTTATTGAAGAAGGCCAAGGATGAAGGCAGGAACCGGGTCGTGGTTTTTTAAGCGGGGGCTAAAAATTGATCAGAAGAATTAACAATAAACCTCTGGGTGAATTATTGCTCGACCGGGGGATCATCAGCCAGGCGCAGATGGAAAAAGGGCTGGAGGTCCAGAAGGAGAAGGGCGGGCTGATCGGCGAAATACTGGTCGGGCTGGGTTTTGTCAAGGAGGAAGATATCGCTCAGGCGCTTACCGCCCAATACGGTTTCCCTTATCTGCCTTTGGGCAATTACGACGTGGACGCCGAGATCACCGGCATTATTCCCGGGAGGGTCGCCCGGCAGTATCTTTTGATCCCGATCGAGAAGATCGGCAATAACCTTACCTTGGCGATGTCCAATCCTTTAAACATTCAGGCGATCGAGGATGTGGAGCTCTTGAGCGGCTGCAGGGTGCAGACATTTGTCTCTACTTCTTCGGATATCAAAATGGCGATTGAGAAATATTATAAAGACAAGGAGTAAAGTTTAGAAATAGTGGTAGTTGGCAGGTAGCGTTTAGCAGCTAAATTTTTCCTACATTCTGTTTACTATATTCTACCTACTGAATTTATGTTATCGCTTAAAGACCGGCTTACCGAAATACTGATCCACAACAATCTTATTACCGCCGAACACCTGCAGCAGGCGCTTAAATTCCAGGATGCCAAAGGCGGCAAGCTCAGCGATATCATCGTTGAGCTTAAATTTATTAAAGACAGCGATTTGATTAACGCCTTAAGCGAAGGGCTGGGCCTGCCTTTGATCGACCTGAAACGTTTTAAGGTGGACCTGGAGATCGCCAGGATTATCCCGGTGGATGTCGCGCGGCGCTACCAGATTATCCCCATCTCCAAGATGGGAGATACGATTACCCTGGCGATGGCCGACCCCCTGAATATTTTCGCCATCGACCACGTCCAGGCGCTTACGGGTTTTAAGATCAACCCGATTATTTCTTCCCCGTCCGATATCAGCCAGACGATCGACTTGTCGTATCCGGATGCCTCCAAGGGTATTATCGAGAATCTTGTCAAGGAGATGACGGTTTCTTCCATCGAGCTGGTGAAGGAGGAAAGGGAGGTCTCTCCCAGCGACCAGGAACTTGACCGGATCAGCCGCGAAGCCCCGGTGATCAAAGTCGTCAATATGCTTCTGGAAGAAGCGATCAAGAAGAAGGCCTCCGACATACTGATCGAGCCGTTTGAGAAAAAACTGCGCGTGCGTTTCCGTATCGACGGAGTGCTTTGGGAGCAGAATTCCCCGCCCAAGACGATGCACGCTTCGGTAATCTCCCGGATCAAGGTTATTTCGGAACTGGATATCGCCGAACACCGTCTTCCCCAGGACGGCCGTTTCAAGGTCAAGATGCTGAACCGCCAGGTAGATTTCCGCGTCTCGATACTGCCGACCAGTTACGGAGAGAAGGCCGCCCTGCGTATCCTGGATAAATCCCAGGCAAGCCTGGACACCAAGAAGCTGGGCTTTAGCGATTACGCGCTGGAGGTGCTGAAAAAAGTTTCGGCCCTGCCGCACGGCATGATCCTGGTCTGCGGGCCTACCGGCAGCGGCAAGACCACTACTTTGTATTCCGTATTGAAATCCGTGGACAGCCCGGATAAGAATATCGTTACCGTAGAGGATCCCGTGGAGTTTCAACTGGAAGGGATCAACCAGGTAACTGTAAAACCGGAGGTCGGCTTGAGTTTTGCCGCCGCCCTGCGTTCGATCCTGCGCCAGGACCCAGACATTATCATGATCGGGGAGATCCGGGATTATGAGACCGTAGATATCGCCATTAAGAGCGCGCTTACCGGGCACCTTGTGCTTTCGACAATCCATACTACCACCGCCGCCGGGGCGGCCGTGCGGCTGGTGAATATGGGGGTGGAGCCTTACCTTATTAACGCTTCCCTGGTTTGCGTGGTTGCCCAGCGCCTGGTGCGTAAGATATGCCCGCATTGCAAAGAATCTTATTTTATCGAAGATGAGGTCGCCGGGAGCCTGAAGCTTCCCGTTGCCAAGGGCAAGTCCCGGCCGCAGTTTTTCAGGGGAAAAGGATGCCAGCATTGTTTTAATTCCGGTTATTCCGGCAGGACGGTGATCGCCGAAGTCCTGCAGCTCAGCCAGAAGGTCCGTGAACTTATCCTGGACGGTTCCCAGGAGCAGCTTATTAAACAGCAGGCGCGCAGCGAAGGAATGAAGACTCTGCGCGAAGACGGGATGGAGGCGGCTTTAAAAGGTTATACCACGATTGAAGAAGTGTTGAGGGTTACCGCGCCGGATGAGTAATTCAGAATGTAGAATATAGTAGGTAGAATGTAGTGAAAAGCGAAAAAGCAGTATGTAGTATTTAGTAGATAGTAGGTAGAATATAGAATGTAGGAAAAATCAAAAACAAAAGCTGATAGCTGACAGCTGATGGCTGACGTCTGAAAGCTGACAAAAAATGCATTCATTAAAAGAGAATATTATCGACATCCTTCTGAAAAGCCAGCGCATTACTAAAGAACAGCTGGAGCGGGCCTTAAGTCTGCAGAAAGAAAAAGGCATTCCCTTGAGAAAGGTCCTGGTGGGGGAGAAGATTATCAGCGAAGACCTCTTGCTTTCTTTGTTCTCCGAGCAGCTTTATATGCCGACTTTGCGCCTTTCGAAGTTTAAATTTGATCCGGAGATCACCGGGCTTATCCCGGAGCGGATGGCCAGGCTTTATAATACCATCCCGCTTTCCAAGATCGGATCCACGATTACCGTGGCGATGTCGGATCCCCTGAATATCTTCGCCCTTGACGACCTGGGTAATTTTACCGGATGCAATATCGATATCGTTTTAAGTTCCGAGGAAGAGATCGCGCGGGTGATCGAAAACCAGTATCATAAGGAAGCCCGGGACCTGCAGAATATTCTCGATGAATCGGATTCCGGAGGGCGGCCCGGCGATACCGCGGTTAAAGGGGTGGATCTTTCGCGCGGGGAGGAGATTGAGCTTTCCAATGTTTTGTCGGAAAGCGAAAAAGCGCCGATCGTCAAGCTGGTCGATATCATCCTGGCGCAGGCCTTAAAAAGGCGCGCTTCGGATATCCATATCGAACCGGAAAACGACTGCCTGCGCATCAGGTATCGCGTGGACGGGGCGCTGCACGATGTTCTGAAATTGCCGAAAGCCAACCAAAACGCGATTCTGGCGCGGTTGAAAATTATCTCCAACCTGGATATCACTGAGAACCGCATCCCGCAGGACGGACGTTTTAAAGTGAAAAGCGAAGGGCGCGAGGTGGATTTCAGGGTCTCCAGCCTTCCCACGACCTTTGGGCAGAAGTTTGTTTTAAGGGCGCTGGATAAGGGGAATCTTTCTATCGGGCTGGATAAGCTCGGTTTTTCCGCGCAGCCGGCGGAGGTTTTCAAGGCGGCGATCGCCAAACCTTTCGGGATGATCCTGGTTACCGGCCCTACCGGGAGCGGAAAATCCACTACTCTTTATTCAGTCCTAAACCAGCTGAATACCGCCGAAAGGAATATTATTACCAT
>Ga0172381_10003133_pt1 | contig 17694 bp, 17 predicted proteins | sample Leawel6488metaG_FD_119754 | JGI IMG/M metagenome (GOLD analysis project Ga0172381, IMG submission 119754) | Leachate microbial communities from a municipal landfill in Southern Ontario, Canada - Leachate well 64-88 metaG | ecosystem: Engineered > Solid waste > Landfill > Unclassified | place... | reverse complement strand
CGGAAAATTAAATATGAAAAAACACAGCTAACACTAAAAGAGATTAAGAAAGAAACCTTTCCTATGGTAAAAATGGGAGTCGCACTCATGCTTGTCGGTTTTTTAGGGTTGTTATTTAATTTAGTCATTGCCGCCTATATTCGTTCCCACGGAGGGTTGGACGTTGTGGGTTATTACAGCGCTGGTACAACCATCATCTCAAGTTATTTCGGGATTGTGCTTACAGCAATGACAACAGACTACTATCCAAGAATTTCAGCAGTATATCGTGATAATGTAAAATTACAGGAAGAAGTAAACCGACAATCTGAAGTAGGATTAGTGTTAATTTTTCCGATTGCAGTTTTATTTGTCTTTCTATCTCCATTATTGATAAAAATTCTTTATTCCAAAGAATTTATGCAGACGATATCTTATACGGATTATGCCATGTTAGGGACAATAATCGTTGTTTGTTCCAATAATATGGGAATGATTCTTTTAGCGAAACAAGAGGCAAAAATATTTACTATTTATTCTTTTTGGCATCGCATACTTTTTATTCTCATTTATTTTTTATTTTATAATCGATATGGATTATTGGGATTAGGTTTATCATATTTAGTTGATGTTGGAGTCCAGTTTATCGTTTATGGAATAATAATTCGGTATAGGTATAAGATTAAATTGGCAAAGAGATTGAACATCCAATTTATTTTTATTTTAATATTGATATTAATAACAGTTTTTATTAGAAAAATAGAAATGATACCGTTAAGGTATATTTTGGGAGGAAGTGTTTTCCTCTTTTCTTGTTTTTATTCATATAATTTCATGAAAAAAACCATTAATATCAACTTATGGCAATACTTCAAAAAAAATGTAACAAATAAATATTAATTTGAATGAAAATAGCTGCAATTACAATTACTTACAATGATGGTTACAAATTTAAAGAATGGTGTCAATGGTACGAAGAGTACAAAGATGAAATAGATATTCACATTATAGTTGATAATCATTCTGTTCCAGAATACTTGCAACAGGTCAAAAACTATTTCAAAAACTCTATAATTATAGAACGTACTTCAAATGGTGGTTGTACGGGTGCTTATAATGATGGGATAAGATTTGCATTAAGTGATTCTGAGGTTGATGCAATTATGTTGATTGGAAATGATGTGAAATTAGAGAAAGGTGGTACAAATAAGCTATATGAATTCTTGTGTTCTGATTTACACTATGGAATGGTTTCTCCGGTTATATTAAAAAAGGACAGTGAAATAATAGAAATTTTTGGAACAAGAATAAATCTTAAAACTTTGGCATTTGAACATCAGAATGTGAATGTGCCACTGGCAAATCAAAAAAATGATATCGAACTTTCTGATGGACTTCCCGGAGGTATGAATATGGCAAAAAGAAATTTTTATGAAGTTGTAGGGTTGCAAGACGAGTATTTATTTATGTATTCTGATGAAGTTGACATGGGAATTCGAGCAAAGAAGCATGGTTTTTTGATGGTAGTTACAAAGAATATTTTGTCATGGCATCAACATATTAATCCTAAACATTCAGTTGCAAGATCGCCCTTAGCTGGTTATTTAATGGGGCGTAATGAGATTTATTTGGCAAAAAAACATTTCGGCTTTTACATAGTATGGAGTACTATTAGATTTGGAATAAAAAGAGCTTTAATATTCAATGTTGGAGCTTTGGTGAAAAAAAAAGCATATGATGAAAAAAGATTTTGCTTAAATTATATGATTGGAGTCTTTGCTGGATTATTTAGCATTTCAAAAATACCGTTTATCAAAAAATAATAAATATACTTTTCATGTCAAAAATACTCTATTTATTCATAGCTCTAATTCTTAGTGTAACCTTTTGGGATTTGATTTTCTTTGATACTATATTTAATACTAAAACAAGTCCATTTATTGCTATCATATGGGCTTTATTTGGTTTATACTGGTTTAGAAGTAAAGCGGGGAATATTAAAATTTACAATTTTAAAAAATATTATAAATACTTTTATTGGTTAATTATAGGTTTTTTATTGTCTACAATTCCAGCGTTTTTATTTTGGAAGCAAAATTTTGATATCAGCCTGATTGCTTATCGTAGATTAATTTTTTATATTTTTCTTCCCATGATATTATATATGCAACCATCTGAAAAACAAATTATAAAAGCACTTTTGTATTATACGATTGTATATATAATTATATCTGTAACTCAGGCATTTACGCCTTTTCCAATTTTAACATCTGTTATTGATAAAATCACATTAGGTCGCGGTTCTTTTGATTTTAAAGATAATTTTCTTGGATATTTATTACCTGGGGTTTCAATGGTTTTATTTTTCTTTTATTATAAACTACAGCAATTCAAAGAACTTCCCAATTCAAAATCATTTATTACAGTATTTATTTTATTCTGCTTTATATTAGTTTTACAAAACAGAGGGGCGTTATTCTTTGCTACTTTAATCTTTATATATGTCCTATTTAAGCAGATGGGACCCAATAAAATATTTTCTTTTTTGGTTTTCTGTATAATTGCTATTGTAGTATTTAATATTTTTTCAAAATATTGGAATTCAATGGTTAATGAAACGCTAATACAATTTAATGATCCAGATTATAATAGATGGAAGGCATATAGATATTTTGTGTTTGAATATTCGCCAAATTGGTTATGTACTATTTTAGGTAATGGTTTTTTAAGTGCTAAGACTCAATCCGGGCAATTCCTTCAATCAATGATGAATGAGGGATATTACCAAAGTGATATTGGACTAATAGGCTTTTGGAGTATGTATGGCATTATTCCTATAATTGTGATTTATTCGATTATTTTAAATATTTTATTTCATAAAAAATATCCATTTTATTTGAAAGCAATTTCTGCCCACATTCTTTTTGTACCAATTTCATGGGGTTTTGATTCATGCGATATTATGATATTGGTTATTATAATATATATATATGCTTATTATGTCGAAAAAAATAAGATGATCTGTATAGAAAAATTTAAGTCAATATATAGTAGCTCCCTTAAAATAGTACATAAAATGTAGGTAAGACTATCATGAAATTGATTTTTTAAAATTATTGATGATAAGTGAGAGAGTAAAATATGTCGATTCTGCGAACCCGTTCGATATAAAATAATTCATTATAAGCCAGTTAACGATGAAAAACTTAATCTATATTACTAATGATACTTGGTGGGATACAGATATTAGTATGTTTCCCCAATTATCAGAAAAATTTAATATTGATGTTTTTGTAAACACTTCTACAGTTTACTATATAAAATATCCGAAAAAAGAATCAAACTATGTTAAATCCATAACTGAGTATGTAACAAACTATCGGAATAGAAATATTAAGAAAATATTTGATTCAACCTCGTATTTCATTAAATTTTTTAAAAAATACAAAAACGTTAAAGGAATTATTTTTTATGTATTTTGTTCTGATCCTTATTTTAATTTACTTTTTCTTTTATTTACTCCTCCTCACAAAGTTATTATTTCAATTCATGATTTTGAGGAACATGAAGGGACTTCTTTGATGGCTAAACTATTTAAAAGTATTTTTTACAAACGGTATAATTTTTTTAATTTTTATGACCAAAATCAATCTGAAAAGTTTCATTTTTGTTATTCAAAAAAAAAAATATTTTCAATTGAAATGCCGTTAAAGGACTTTGGAAAACCAAAGGGTTTGATTAAAATTAAGAAAAAAGGAAAACGGATATTTTTATTCTTTGGTCTAATAGAAGATTATAAACGACTTGATATTTTTATTAAAGCTGCAAATATAATTGATGAAAAAGCTCATTTTGTAATTGCAGGTAAATGTAATTCATGGAATAAATATGAAAAACTCATGAAAAATAAATTGAATTTTTCATGTTTTATTGAATTTATAGAAAACGAAAAAATTCCGGATTTTTTTTCACAAGCCGATTTTCTTGTTTTACCATATAGCGACGTTAGTCAATCAGGTCCATTATTAATCGCTTATAATTATAATGTTCCAATAATTGCATCAGATAACGAATTTTTTTCAAATATGATAATAGATGGTTATAGTGGGTTTATTTTTAAAAATAATAATATGAATGAATTATATAATATTATGAACAGTCTCAGTGATATTTCAGACAATGAATATAATGAATTGAAGACAAATCAAATGAAACAAGTTAAAATTTATAAGGAGAAAACAAAAATAGCTAATATTATGAATAATTTTATTGAGAATAACAGAATACAATTAAGATAATATATTTAAAAGATATAAGGTTAATCATACAATTTAAAATTACATCATACAATATGATATATATATGTTTTCCTGTTTTTAACAGATTGGCATTAACTATCAATTGCATTAATAGTATTAGGAATTCAACCTATAAAAATTATAGTATTATTATACTTGATGATGGCTCGACAGATGGGACAAGAGAATATCTTATTAACAACTTCCCTGAAGTAATATTATTAAAAGGTAATGGTTCGTTTTATTGGGCAAAAGGGATGAATAAATGCATGGAATATGTATTAAAAGTCTCTACTAAGAATGATTTTATTCTAATGTTGAATAATGATGTTGAAATTTCATCTACATTATTAGAAAATTTACTATCTAAATCAAAACAATTAGATAATTGTTGTATTATTGGGAGTTTAAATTTGATAATAAAACATAAAGATTTAATTGAAAATAGTGGTTTTTATCTTAAGGAATATTTATATATTTTTAAAACTTTCAAAGCAAAATTTAACCATTATATAAAAATCGAAAGTATTAACAATGAATTAATTACAGTTGATACAATTGCGGCAAAAGGTGCATTTACTTCAATTAATATAATTAAAAAATTGGGTTTTATTGATGATTATCACTTTAGGCAATATCATGGGGATTCCACTTTTTTTTACAGAGCTTCGATGATGAAAATACCCATTTATATATTTAAAAATGCAACATTGTTTTCGCATTTAGAGTTAACTGGTTTTGGAGCGGATAATAGACATAATACTTTTGAAGAGATTTTGCAAAGTTTTTTTTCATTTCGGTCAGCAAATTATTATAAAACCATTTATTTTAGATGCTTACTATTAAATCAATCATCAATAATATCTTTTATTCAAACTATTATAACTATAATTTATAAATTTATTTATCTAATTTTCAAGCATCAAAATGCTTAATATATTAATTAATGCATACGCAGTTAGTCCGAATCATGGTTCAGAGCCAGGTATGGGTTGGAATTGGGTTACTCAAATTGCTAAATATTGCAAAGTTTTTGTAATTACCGAAACCGAATTTAAAATCGAAATTGAAAATGCCGTAAAGGAACTATCACAAAAAAACAACCTTGTTTTTTACTTTAACGATATTGGATATAAATCGCGAAAAATGTGTTGGAATCAAGGCGATTATCGATTCTACTATTATTACAGGAAATGGCAAAAGAATACATTGGCAATTGCTGAAACAATCATATTTGAAAATAAAATCGATATTATACACCAATTAAACATGATTGGCTACCGTGAACCCGGTTACTTATGGAAAATTAAGGATATTCCGTTTGTGTGGGGGCCAATAGGAGGATTTAATTTTGTAAAATTCTCATATTTAATTTCTTTAGGTCCTAAAAAAACAGTTTTTTATTGTTTGAAAAATTTTTTGAATTATATACAGACAGTATCAAGCATTAGGGTTCGGCTGGCAATCAGACGGTCTGATTTATTACTAGCAGCATCGAGTAATACTCAAACTGCCTTGCAAAAATTCTATAATAAGAAGAGTATTATCTTGAACGAAACCGGGTGTCATATTCCTTTAGATAATAGAGAATTTGTTAATACGAAAAATCAAGGAACGTTTAATATTTTATGGGTCGGGCGTTTTATTCCTACAAAATTGCTAGGTCTTGCTTTACAAACCATCAAGGAAATTCAAGACTTAAAAGGCTTAACCTTCCACATAGTAGGTGATGGAATTGATTCAAATACAATCAAATATTGGTACAATTATGCCGCTTTATTAGGTATTCAAAATCAATGTAAATGGCATGGGCAGATAGCTCATAAAGAAGTACAAATTTTAATGAGGAAATCAAATCTGCTGTTTTTTACAAGTATTGTCGAAGGAACATCGCATGTGGTGTTAGAATCGATTTCTAATTCGTTACCTATTTTATGTTTTGATACATGTGGCCATGGAGAAATTGTTACAAGCGATATTGGTCGGAAAATACCTTTAGAAAATCCGAATAAGAGTATTATGAATTTTGCCAAGGAAATTGAAAATTTGTACCTAAATCGGAACCTGTTAGAAAAGATGTCGAAAAATTGCAAATCCAAAAGTGTTGATCTTTCATGGTATTCAAAAGGGAATCAAATGATTGATTTCTATAAAAGTATTGTATGATGTTTTTTAATAAAAGCTAATTTTTATGAAAACCTGTATTTGTTGCAAAGTTGAGCTGTTAAGATATAACAATAACGGAAACTTTTGTCCGAAATGCCATTCTGTGTTTGCCGAAGTCTCCCCAACTGATGAGGAACTTGCTTTATACTATAAAAACTTTAACGAAGGTTATTTTGGTGGTGGGAGATCTTTAGGCTCATCAGAACGGCAATTACAATATGCTAATAAATTTTTGAAATTAGTTGAGCGTTTTTCTAATAAAAAAACATTGATTGATATAGGTTCCTCAACCAGTCCATTTCCAAATATTGCTTATTCAAAATATTATAGTGTTACAGTTGTTGACTTCATTAAACCACAGAATTTAAATCCTAACATAACATTTATTGGAAGTTACATTTAAAAATTAATACAATTCAAAAATTTGATGTTGTTACTGTTATTGTAACATTTGAACATGCAAAGAAATGACACGTGTGTTTTTAAAAAACAAGTGGGCTATGTAAAAAGATGGTTTGATAATTATTTTGATGCCTGAAGTTGGTAAATTTGCTGATAAATATCCTTTGGGTGTATACGATTAGTCTTCTCCCCAGAACACTCATCCTATTAAAAACAGCATTTATTAAAATTTTCAAAAATTATTGTTGTTCTTTAATCTTATAGTAATTATCTTTGTACTTGATTTTTTACGATATATTATTTGTAATGGGATTGGATTTACATAAGTAAGTATTGAGTTTCTTTTTAAATCTATAGTTGGAAAAAGAATTTGGGACCAAACAAGGGGAAAAGAAAACCAATATACAAGTGTATAGCATTTTACGTTTTTCAAGAAAATTAAATAAACGAATACAATGGATAATATAAAAATAATCATAAACACAGTTCTTAAAAACAGAGGTAAAAATGAAGTTGAAAATATTCATGAAATCAGTCATTTACGTAATGACATAGGTTTTGATTCTTTAGATTTGGCTGAATTAACAGTTCGAATTGAAGCTGAATATGATGTAGATATTTTTGAAGATGGTCCTGTATATACGATAGGTGAGATATTACAAAAAATTCAATAACTCATGGAGATGTTTTATCAGGATATAAGTAAAAATTTTCAGATTACTTGGGAAGTACTTTTAAAAGATATTTCTCATTCAAAAGAATTCAATCCTTATTGTTACCATTCTGATTTTTATGAAGTTTTTAAACAACTTATACTATCAATCCTTTTAAATGAGGAAATTATTTTACTTGATTCTGATCTTTCACAGCAGGAACTGAAAAAGCTAACAAATTATTCTGAATTTTCCCAATTTAATAAATCTATAAATACAAAAAATCTTAGTGGACTAAGCTCAACAACTGATTTACTTAATAAGCTAAAACAAGTTAATCAAAATTGGTCACTTACTTTATTTACTTCAGGTACTACCGGTTTGCCCAAAAAGGTAAAACATTCATTTCTGTCTATCACTAGGTTTATAAAAGTATCTCCTAATAAAGCATCAAATATTTGGGGCTTCGCCTATAGTCCTACACATATGGCTGGTGTTCAGGTTTTTTTTCAAGCATTGCTTAATCAGAATTTAATTGTTCGTCTTTTTGGTCTGCCAAAAGAAATGGTTTTTCAATCCATCGAAAAATTTCGAATTACCAATATTTCAGCAACACCGACTTTTTATCGGCTTTTATTACCTGCAAAAAAAAGTTATTCAAACGTAACCCATATTACATCCGGCGGCGAAAAATTTGACGAAAAGACTATCAATCAATTGAAAATGATTTTTATTAATGCAAAAATTACCAATATATATGCATCAACTGAAACAGGTACATTATTTGCAGCAAATGGGGATATTTTTTCTATTAAGCCTGAATTAATACATTTTGTAAGGTTTGAACATAATGAATTGTTAATACATAAAAGTATGATGGGTGTTTCTGAAATAAATAGTGAAGAATGGTATCATACTGGAGATGTAGTTGAAGTAATTAGTGAAAATCCTTTGCAATTTCATTTTGTTTCGCGCAGCAAAGAAATGATAAACGTGGGTGGTTACAAAGTGAATCCAATTGAAGTAGAAGATACAATTCGCAACATTGAAGGTATTCATGATGTCAGGGTTTTTTCAAAAAAAAATTCCGTTTTGGGCAATATAATTTGCTGTGAAATTATAAGAACTAATGAACAACTGGATGAATCTACTATTAGAATTTATTTACAATCCAGACTACAAGAATTCAAAATTCCCCGTTTGGTGAGGTTTGTAAATAATATTCCAACAACAAGATCCGGCAAAACAAAAAGAAATTAAATGAATATACTTTTAACGGGAATATCGAAAGGTTTGGGTTTGATTACAGCTGAAACTCTTTTAAAACAGGGACATACCATATATGGTTTGAGCCGAGGCAAAACGGGAAGTCTAGAAGAATTGTTGTTGCGAAATCCCGAAAAACTTAATTGGTTGTCATATAACTTATCGAATACGGAAGATATTCATAAGATCATTTTTAAAGAATGGATTGGCATTAAAACACCGTTACATGGTTTTGTAGGTAATGCTGCATTGGCTTATGATGATATTGTTACAAACATCAATTTAGAATTACTTGAAAATATGTACAAGGTAAATGTTTTTAGTCCTATGATAATAACCAAATTTACCATAAGACAAATGTTGTTGCATCATATCAGGGGAAGCATTGTTCATCTTTCATCTATCAGCGTACATACAGGATATAAAGGTTTGGCTATGTATGCTTCAACCAAAGGAGCATTAGAAGCTTTTTCAAAAAACACGGCACGTGAATGGGGGGAATTGGGCATTCGAAGTAATTGTCTTGTATCCGGATTTATGGAAACTGAAATGAGCAGTTCTCTTTCTAATGACCAAAAAAACCGTATTTATCAGCGTACTTCTCTAAAACAAGCTACAGATAAATTATCGGTAGCTGAAACAATTGCATTTTTACTTTCGGATAAAGCTTCTTCAATTACTGGCCAAGATATATACGTTGATTCTGGAACAATTTAAGCCCAATGATTACTACAAAAATCTTTTCACAAAATTACAGTGATGACTTAGTTGTTTTTCATAGAAGCAATTTCAAATCACGGAACTCAAAAAAATATTTGGACTATATTTTTAATGATAACCCTTTTTCCAAATATATTATAGATAAATTTATTGTTGGATTGGATGAGAATCAAATTATTGGAGAAATACTTTCAATTCCATCAAAATATCATTTTCAAGGACAAGAACAAGAATGCGTTTTTGGTTGTGATTATATTGTAAAAACAGAATACAGAAATACTCCAGTAGGAGTAATTCTCTTAAAAAAATTATTAAAAAATAACACTCATTTTGCTATAGGACCAAATCCAGAAGGGATTTCATATAAACTTCATGTAGCCTTATGTGAACAGCATTTTTCAGATTCAAATATTTATTTATTTCCAAATATTCTCAAACCAATAACGGTTATTAAAGCATTGCTTTTTAAATATAAAATAATAAAACAATTTACAAAATCAATTAATTTCAAAATACCAGAGCAAATCATTTCTAAAGGATGTGCTTTCAAATTAGTCACTGATGAAAATCAAATTAGTTTACAACGAGGATATGTACCAAAATGGTTTGAAAATGAAACTTTAGAATTTGACCGTTCGCCCGAATATCTTAAATGGCGTTTTTTTAGAAGTCTATACAAATATTACTTATATGAGTATACAACATCAAAAAATTCCAAGAAGATTGATGGCTATATAGTTTTAAGACCTGTTAAATATAAAAAGTGGTTAGATGTACTTTTAGTAGTAGATTATCGTTATAACCAATCTAATTCAAACTCAGTTAAAGATTTTATTAGATTTTCTAAAAATATTTTGTATAAAAATGCGATTGGTTTTTTGATGATATCAAACTCTTATCAATCTAATAATAAATTTTTTAAGAAGAAAATGTTGAAAATCTTTTCATACCCTATTTTAACGAATTTAAAAACAGTTAATAAAAATACATTTAATTTTATAACTTTTGCCGATGCTGATGCTGATTTAAATAAAAATGAGATTTTTTAATTTTAATTTATGGAAAAAATAACATGCGATCCCAATATACCTGTTTGATGTTTCATGAATTGGTTAAAGAACAACCTCTAACACGTTTTAGTGTTTCTTTTGATAATTTTGAAAAATATTTGCAATATATTCAAAATAAAGGCATCAAAACTTTATCGGTTAGCGATTTAGATAAGCCTTTACCGGGGAAAGCCACATTACTTACTTTTGACGACGGGCATAAATCGAATATAAAAGCAGCCGAATTACTTTCAAAATATGGTATGAAGGGGGTTTTCTTTATTATCAAAGATTTTTCTTTGGAAAAAGATGATTATATGTCGGGGAAAGATATTCAGTATATCCATTCTTTGGGACAAATGATAGGGATTCATGACAAATTTCATCGACACTGGACTAAAATGCCTGAGAAAGAATTGATAGTAGAACTTATTGAAACGAAGGAGTGGCTCGAAAATCTAATTGGTGAACCGGTTGTTATCTGTTCGGCAGTCGGAGGCAAAATTAATGAACGGGTTTATAGGATAATCGAGAGTAAGTTACCTACTTTAAAATACATACGTTCTTCTTCTCCCTGGATGAACCGCTATGGAGATACCCGTTTACATTCAACAGGAATTAAATACACTTCACCCGATCGTGATGTTTTCCGAAGATTAAATGGGGACTTATCAATGTATTTATATTTACATGGTTTCTATCAACTAAAGAATCTTTTGCGTCCTGTTTATTCTATAATATTGAAAAGATAATATGTTAAATATACTGATTAATGCTTATGGTTGTTCGCCATCAAAAGGAAGTGAAGCTGGTCTAGGATGGATGTGGGTTTCGCGTTTGGCCAGATATCACAATATTTATGTAATTACAGAACTTGAATCGAAAGAAGAACTTGAAAACACATTACCAGTTTTCCCAAATAATGACAGGTTGCATTGCTATTTTGTTGATATAGGAGAACGTGGTCGTAGAATGTGTTGGAACCAAGGCGACTGGCGTTTTTATTATTATTACAAACAATATCAATGGAAAGTTTACATGCTGGCGAAAGGACTTCATGAAAAAATACATTTTGATATTGTTCACCAATTAAATATGATTGGTTACAGAGAACTTGGTTATTTGTGGAAATTACAGAATTGCAGTTATGTTTGGGGACCAATTGGCGGATTTACATTTGTCCCACAATCGTTTTTCTGGGAGTTAGGCCTCAAAAACGCTGTTTTCTATTTCATAAAAAACAGCCTTAACTGGTTAACGGCAAAAACTCACAGAAGAGTTAAAAATGCTGCCAAACGGGCTGATGTTTTACTCTCCGCCCAAAAAAACAGTGAAAATTGTATTCAGCGTTTTTTTAATAAAAATTCAATTTTAATGAATGAGACAGGATTGGATGTTACCCCGGTTGATAATAATCCTAATCCTCAAAATTACAAAAATTTAAAAATTATCTGGGTGGGCAGAATGATACCGACCAAATTGCTTAATCTTGCGATAAAGTCCTTATCGCTTTTACCGGATGATGTAAAATATGAATTTCATATATTGGGTGATGGTCCATGTAAAACGAAAGCAAAAATGTTGGCAGAACAACTTAAGGTAGGCAAACATTGTAAATGGTATGGAATGATTTCAAAACAACAAGTGCAAAAAATATTGCAAAGTTCCCATTTGTTCTATTTTACAAGCATTATTGAAGGAACTTCCCATGCGGTAATGGAAGCGATAGCCAACCGTTTGCCTGTTCTTTGTTTTGACACTTGCGGTCATGGCAAAATAGTGAATGAAAAGATAGGGATAAAAATACCTTTGACAACGCCGGAGAATGCAAAAAAACAATTTGCGGAAATAATAACCGATTTGTACTACCATCGTGAAAAATTAGGTATTTTATCGCAAGCTACAGATGAGGATATTTACGACCTTTCATGGGATGCTAAAATCTCAAAAATGTTGGAGATATACCAATCGTGTTTTGAAGGTAAATTTGTCAGCTAATGAACAGGGTATTATCGTTTGATTATATAAGAATTTTCGCTGTTTTTGCCATAGTAGTCTCACATTGTTGCTACGATTGGCATATAGTATGGCTCGGCTGCTATTTAGGGTCAACATTCAATTGCGTATTTTTTCTCTTTCGGCACTATTGCTTGGTTTGATTTGGCAAGAGCAGGGAAGAAAAAAGTACGGGTTCCGATTTTTGCAAAAATGTTTTCTCCGGCTCGGTTATTCAGTATGGCTCTATCTTACTGTTGTTTTTATTTGTTTTTGGCTGTTTGATATTAAGTTTTCAGCAAAAAATGTCATTTTAAACCATGCATTTCTTTCATGGATTTAGGTAATAAGAAAGTCGGGTTAAAAAATAATGTAAATCATAATTGAATGAAAATTATCTCCTTTGTTGGTGCTCGCCCAAACTTTATGAAGATTGCTCCTTTTTGTAAAGCGATTTCTTGTTTTAATAAAATTCAATCAAACGAAAAGATAAAACACATATTAGTTCATACGGGACAACACTACGATATACGTATGTCTGAAGCCTTTTTTAAAGCATTAGGTATTCCCGATCCTGATATTAATTTAGAAGTAGGTTCAGGTTCTCATGCAGAACAAGTAGGAAATACTATGATTGCATTTGAAAAAGTATTGCTTGATCAAAAACCTGATTGGGTGGTAGTGGTTGGAGATGTAAATGCAACATTAGCATGTTCTGTTACAGCAAGAAAATTAAATATTAAAGTTTGTCATATTGAAGCTGGTTTGAGATCAGGCGATATGTTTATGCCGGAAGAAATTAACCGTTTAGTTACCGACCGTTTGTCGGATTTATTGCTGACCCCAGATAAGATATCTTCCGAAAACTTGCGTAAAGAGGGAGTGCCTGAAAATAAAATAGGCTTTGTCGGAAATATTATGATAGATACTTTAGAAGAAAATCGTGAAAAAGCAATGCAACTTAAATTGGAGACAATTATTCGATCCAATCTTGCTGAAGGGGATTTGTTTGAAAACAATACACCCCACGATGGACAATATGCAGTGATGACATTACATCGTCCTTCAAATGTAGATTCCCGTGAAGTATTTGAACCCTTGGTAAATTTTCTGCTGGAAGAAGTAACCTAAAATTATACCATGATATGGCCCATATATCCCCGTGCCCGCAAACAGTTGCATACGTTTGGCTTATGGAAAAGAGTAAAAGAAAGTAAGAGTCTTATCCTATTAGAACCTATTGGTTATCACGAAATGCTTCGTTTAAATATGAAGGCACGCATTATATTGACCGATAGTGGCGGACTACAGGAAGAGTGCTGTGTATTAGGAACTCCATGTTTAACGTTAAGATGGAATACCGAACGTCCGGTAACCCTCCGTGAAATGGTGGCGTAAGTGTATTGGTTGGGAATAATATAGAACGTATTCGAAAAGAATACCATCATACGTTGTCATTAGAGAGCAAGCCTTGCCGTCCGGAATTATGGGATGGAAAAACGGCAAAAAGATGTGTAGAAGCTATTATTGCTGCAAGTAAAATTTAAAAATCAGTAAGAGCCTAAAAATGATGTTGCATGTACCAAAGTAGAATTCCGGATAAATATAGAATAGGAAAGACTTATATCTCAATTACATCTCCTCAAAATACAATAAATCTTATTGTAGAAGCCGTTGAAAAAGGCATTTCCACATATATTTGTGTTTCCAATTTACGCTCTGTTTGTTATGCGTCTTCACATCCCGATTACAACGAAATAATGAAGGCATCTTATCTAAATACTCCAGATGGTATGCCATTAATATGGATGGCTAGATTATGGGGATTAAAAGACGTTTATCGCACAATGGGGCCTGAGTTATTTGTAACTATGCTCAAAAACCCAAACAATGGATTAAAACATTTCCTACTTGGGGATACCGATGATACATTATTAAAAATTAAGTCTGAATACATTAAAAAATATGGCGCATTAATAGTGGGAACTTTTTCACCACCTTTCATTAATGTTGATAAATACGATTATTTTGCTATTGCCAAAATGATTAATGATAGTAACGCAGATATTGTATGGGTGTCAATGACTGCTCCAAAACAGGATTATTTTGCAGTTAATATTAAACCTTTACTAAACAGTAAAGTTTTGATTGGTGTAGGTGCGGCTTTTCGTTATTCAATTGGAGAATATAAATTACCTGGCAAATTTGCTCAAAAAATTGGTCTAACTGGACTCTTTATGAGAAAGAAATCATGGGAGCTATTTAAATGTTACGTAAAACACGTTTTACGCCTTTTCGAGTTTTCTTTTAAGATTATTTATCGTAGATTTAATGGTAAAAAATATTATGAATAAAATTTTAATTATCAATATAGATATGTGTAAAAATTTGATAATAAATAATTAAGGCATTCTATTTTTTATTTCTGTCCTCTCCGAATAATCTCATCTCAACTTTCAAATCCTCTTTGCAAACTCCATTGCCCTTACCTGTTTCTTTATTTTATTTTGTACTATAAAGTGATGATGCTCCAATAGCGATAAGTCGTACGTTTCAGAGGGCACCGAATTAAGATACCCCGCCAACATTCGGGCATATTCCTCCCCTTCCTTATCGCCATCTTCTATGGGCTTTATTTTTATTGCCAGAATATTCCGCGTATTTATCAATTCCCTTCTTTTTTCAGGGTTTATTGCTTCGTAAGGTATTCCCTGTACATACAATCGTTTTAAGGCAATGAATCTCCTCTCCGCAAACAGCGAGGTATCTCCGGGAATTATTTCTCATTCGTCGCAAGCAACGGGGAATTTACCCGGAGAGATTAAATTCACATACCTCCAGCAATCAACCTACACGTTACAAGCTATATGTAAAATTTATTGCTAAGCGTGCCTGCCGTATTGGGAAAAAACCTACTTTTGCCGCGATGTATTTTTTTTATTGGATATTTTGTTGGATGGCTTATCCATACTATGAATTTTGATTAAATTCATTGCGGATGTTTATTAAAATTTAAGTTTAGTTTACGATAAATTGAATGAGTGAAAAATAAGAAATTTCCGCTAAATAATCAATTTATAAATATGACGCATTAATAATGAAATCCATAATAGATAAAAAAAAGAAATGGTATTCCGGTAAAATTGTATCCCTATTATTTGAAATCATTACTTGTCTGTTTTCCATTTCTCTTATAAAAGCAATTTTTTCTTCATTTTTATATTATCTGCATGAACATGTTTTGTGGCGAAAACAAATTCATAGTAATGGGAATTTCAGGATACATGCAAGGGCATCTATCCGTAATGCCGGCAATATCTATCTTGGAAATAATGTAAAAATAACAATGGATTGTTGTATTTGGGCAGAAAAGCATTCAAAGATAGTTATTGGCAATAATGCACTCATAGGACCGGGTGTTAAGATATTTTGTGGCAATCATGGTACGGCGCTTGGAACGCCAATGACCTTTCAGCAAAGAAAAGAAGCGGATATTTATATTGGCGATGATGTATGGATAGGAGCCAACGCTGTTATTCTATCAGGTGCAAAGATAAATAACGGAGCCGTTGTAGCCGCAGGTTCTGTCGTAACTAAGGAAGTCCCTTCGTTTACCATGGTAGGAGGTGTACCCGCAAAAGTAATTAAGACCAGAAAATAATTTAGCTTTATAGCCTTTAATGAATATTTTAACATTAGATATAGAAGAGTGGTTCCACTTATTAGAGACTGATTATTCCAGAAACGAAAGCGACTGGGATCATTTTGAAATTCGCATTCATCATAACATGGAGCGCATTTTCCGTATTCTGGAAGATACCCATTCCCGTGGCACTTTTTTTTGCCTTGGATGGATAGCCAGGAAATACCCGGAAGTAATACGTCAGATCAGTGATCTGGGCTATGAGGTGGGTTGTCATTCAGCCAGCCATCATTTGGTGCATCAGTTAAGTCCAACTGCTTTCCGTGAAGATACCATCTCTGCAGTCAAACGACTCGAAGACATCCTTGGCAAAAAAGTAACCGCTTACCGAGCCCCCGGTTTCTCCATTACCGAAGCTACCCCCTGGGCATTTGAGATATTGGCAGAAGCAGGCATCACCCACGACAGTTCCGTCTTCCCTGCTCCCCGTGCCCATGGCGGGTATCCTGGTTTTACATCCCACCACCCCTGTCTGATTAGTATTGACCCCTTATTTCACTCTTCATTGAATTCCTCATTCCTCATTCCTCATTCCTCATTAATAAAGGAATTTCCTATTACCACAACTAAGTTATTAGGTAAAGATATTGTTTTTGGTGGTGGTGGTTACTTCCGTTTGTTCTCATATCCACTAATCAAACGCTGGACACGGCAACAGCAATATATGTTAGCATACATCCATCCCCGCGATCTGGATGCCGGTCAACCTATGTTACCCGGATTATCTCCCTTTCGTAAATTCAAATCCTATTATGGCTTAAAAGGAGCAGAACAAAAACTCCGGAAATGGCTGACTAACTTCCAATTCACCGATATTGCCACTTTTGATAAACAGTATAATTGGGATAATGCGCAGGTAATTAATCTATAGTTTGAAAAACCGATGCGCCCACACTACCTTCCTTTCCTGTTCCGTAGCTGCAAAAAAATTCAACATCAAAGGATGCCGCATAGTACACCACAAAAATAAACATTATCGTGAGTAACCCGTAAACAATTAGGAATGAAGAATTAGGAATGAGGAATATTTACTCTGCAACTTGAAACCAGTAACTTGAATTGCGCAGCAATCACGAACACCCCAAAAAATAAACATTATCGTGAGTAACCCATAGACAATTAGGAATGAGGAATTAGGAATGAAGAATATTTCACTCTGAAACCTGTAACCTGCAACTTGAAACTTGCAACCTGTAACCTGAAACCTGAAACCTGCAACCTGAAACTATATGTCAAATAAAACAGCTCTTATCACCGGTATCACCGGCCAGGATGGCTCATATTTAGCCGAGTTCCTGTTAACCAAAGGATATAATGTACACGGCATTATGCGCCGTGCCTCCTATTTCAACACCAGCCGTATTGAACATCTTTATTTTGAAGAGTGGATAAAGGATGTGCAGCAAAAACGCAGCATCGAGTTGCATTATGGCGATATGACCGATAGTAGCTCTCTGGTCCGT
>Ga0172381_10003132_pt1 | contig 17694 bp, 19 predicted proteins | sample Leawel6488metaG_FD_119754 | JGI IMG/M metagenome (GOLD analysis project Ga0172381, IMG submission 119754) | Leachate microbial communities from a municipal landfill in Southern Ontario, Canada - Leachate well 64-88 metaG | ecosystem: Engineered > Solid waste > Landfill > Unclassified | place... | reverse complement strand
CCTCCGCTCATTACCAAAGTGTCGTGGGTTTTAAAGAGCTCGTCAAGCAGAGCCAAGGCTTCAACCTCGTACTTCCCGGCTGTATAATAGTCGTGAATCGAGTGCGAAAAAATAAAATAGTGTTTTACAGTGGCAAGTTGCTCAGGAGCAGGAGGTGCTGTACCAATCCTAAGCTCCTTGTATATCTGGCGGGAATCGCATGAGATAACAGGAGAACCATATTTTAAGGCAAGAGATATGGCATAATCTGTCTTTCCCACTGCTGTAGGGCCTATAACAACATAAAGCTTTTTATTATGCATTTAATAATTTAGATTACGACTCCTCTCCTTCTGGCAGCTCGTCCTCCTGGAACTCTGAGTCATTCAGCTCAATCATCTGCTCAAAATCATCGTAATTGTCGGAAAACTGGTCGGGATTCTTACCCTTTTCGGCAACTAATCTTGGATAGGATCTTCTGGCCAAATCCTCCTCTTTGGAAACAAGTTCAAGTGTAATTGCCCTGTCTTTAAATGTGTCATACACATAAAGCAGCTTGGACTGGCCCAAAGAGATTACCTTTTCAAGCGAAACAGAGTCCATGCTGCCATCTCCCATATCGAAAAGCCCATATTCCCTTTTTACTTTGTTATGTCTATCCAATCCCCTGAACATCACTATTTGATCCGGTGCAAAGCCAAGGTCGTTCTGTAAAAACAGATGGAGGGAGTAGAGAGAGATATTTCCTTTAATCTCATACTCTCTCAGAAAGATTTTATTCCTGGAAATAGTGGCCTTATACCTGTAAACCATCTCAAATATAATTTCTGTAAAGTTAGATATTATTTAGTAAAAATTCTAAACTATTTATTCCGTCGGCGTATTCGTCAACTGGTGGGTATTGTGCCTCTCCGAATTTTGTACTTGCTCTGCTTACAACACACTGCAGATGAGACTTATTTGAATCTAAAAAACTATCAATTTGCCCGGCATTCTTGTATGTGAGAACACTTATAACGCCCATTGGAGGTGGAAAATCCGGATACTCTCTCAAAATATAAAAACCTCCGTCTATGTACCAGGAATTATGCATAATCGCGATGGTTTTTTGATATTTGTACGCCCCCAGGTATTCCTCGTTCTTCATCGTCTGTTCTCTCTCAGAAAAAATCTCGATCAGGGAATTATAGTTGTATCCGGCGGGGACAAGCAGAGTGCTCACACTTCTGCACCCCATTCCAAAATAGAGGAAGATATCGTCCGAGAGTTTGCGAAGTTCATCAACTGTCTCATCTCTATTCAATATAGCAATACTCGATCTGGAACCTCTTACGATTTTAGGAACCTCTTTGTATTTGGATTCAAACAGTTTTGATGACTCCTCTGACCCTGTTGCAAGCAAAAGGTCAATTTTTTCCGGAAGATTCTCAATAAAGATTACCCTCTCTCTCCAATATGGATTAATCCGGCAAAGTATTTTAAACAGAGCCGGAAGTAAATTTTTGTCCTTTCCGGAAAGTTTAATCTCAGCACGACAACCGGAGGCCATGACAACCAAAAAATCGTGAAATCCCACTAAGGGTAGGTTGCCGGCCATTATAATACCTACCGTAATCTCTTTCTCTGTTAACTGTTTACCATAAGGTGCCAGCCAGTTGTTCAGACAGTCTCTATTTAGGAATTTTTTACAAATTGCCATTAAAGCCTCCGTCTGCATGAAGATAGTAAACAAAGGATTCAATTTTAAAGAATTATCAAATGCTCTATTTAACAGAGTGTTGTTGACCACACCTTGCAAAAAGTTATCAATAGTTGTACCGAGCGATGAGAAATCTCTTATAAAAACTTCCTTATACATTTTGCAAATTTAGTAAAAGGGGCTAATTTTACCAAACACTATGAATGTCAGTATGAGTGAAAATTCTCCCACAGACTCCTATAAATCAATATCTAAGTCCTCTATCGGATTTTATAAGGAGTTAGGCAGCAAATTTCTCTCCTTTGCATTTCCCGTATCTTCAGAAGAAGAGATTAAAAATATATTATCAGAATTAAGAAGAAGCTACTTTGACGCAAGGCACCACTGTTACGCATACAGGTTGGGTATTAATGGTGAATTATGGAGAGCCAACGATGATGGTGAGCCCTCATTCTCTGCCGGCAGACCAATCCTGGGGCAATTACTGTCAAACAAGATCAGTGATGTACTAGTGGTAGTTGTGCGGTATTTCGGAGGGATAAAACTGGGTCTCTCCGGTCTGATCCAAGCCTATAAATCTGCAACAATAGATGCGATTAACAATACAGAGATTATAGAGAAAGTTGCCTGCGCAGATATCAGCTTCTCATTCGATTACCTGCTTATGAACCCGGTTATGAAGATTATTAAAGAGTTCTCTGCAAACATACTTTATCAGCAGTTCGATAATCGCTGTGTGGTTAAGGTTAACATACGGCAGAGCAATTTTAGCCGGTTTTCAAAGGCAATTAAGGAGGCGGGTGGAGAGGTTATTACAAGTTAAATGAACATAATCAATTTATAAACATATGCCAAAAGATCTAATATCAATACAGGATTTTTCGAAAGATGAAATTTTGGATGTCCTTAAAATGGCCGCAGAGTTTGAAAAAGATCCCTCCCAACCAATTCTCAAGGGAAAAGTTATCGCCAGTATCTTTTTTGAACCTTCAACCAGAACCCGGCTGAGTTTTGAAACTGCCGCCAATAGATTGGGAGCAAGGGTAATCGGCTTTTCAGATGCCGGTAACACCAGTGTCTCAAAGGGAGAGACTATTAAAGATACCATAAAGATGGTTTCAAACTATGCAGATCTCATTATTATGCGTCACCCTTTGGAGGGAAGCGCAAGATACGCTTCGGAAATATCTCCGGTGCCTGTTATAAATGCAGGTGACGGAGCCAACCAGCACCCCTCTCAGACGCTTCTGGATCTCTACTCTATTCAAAAAACACAAGGTAAGCTCGATAACCTGTTTATTGACATTGTTGGTGATCTCAAATACGGCAGAACTGTGCACTCTCTGCTTCAGGCAATGTCACATTTCAGTCCGGCGTTTCTTTTTACTGCCCCTGAGGAGCTGAAATTACCAAATGAGTACAAAGAGTACCTGAAAAAGCGGAACATTCCTTTTGAAGAGACCAGAAATCTGACTGACGGTATTGCAAAATCGGACATTCTCTATATGACCCGGGTTCAGCAGGAACGGTTTACAGATGCTATCGAATATGAAAGGGTTAAAAATGTTTATAGTCTGAACATCTCAATGTTGGAGGGCGCAAAGCCAAATATGAAAATCCTGCATCCGCTTCCAAGGGTAAACGAAATCGCAACAGATGTAGACAACAGCGAACACGCCTATTATTTCGAACAGGCAAAAAATGGAGTATTTACCAGAATGGCAATAATTGCCAAGCTTTTAGCTAAAAAATAAATATACATCAAATGGAAAAGCATTTAAAAGTGAGTGCCATCAAAAACGGAACAGTTTTGGATCACATCCCTGCCGGCCAGCTATTTAAAGTAATCGACATTTTGGATCTGAGCAGTATAAATAATCAGATAACTTTTGGTACAAATCTGGATAGTAAGCTTTTAGGCAAAAAAGCTATCATCAAAATTGCAGACAAATTTTTCGAGGATGATGAAATTAACAGAATTGCCCTGATTGCTCCTGAAGCTAAGATAAACATCATCCACAACTTTGAGGTTGTTGAGAAAAGAAAACTTTCGGTTCCTTTAATAATAAAAGGAATTGTAAAGTGTATGAATCCTGTCTGTGTAACAAACCATCAACCTGTTGAAACTCTTTTCTCTACCCTGTATGAGAATCAGGAGCTTCAACTGTTGTGTCACTATTGTGAAAAGATAACAGATAGGAATAACTTAAAAATTATAAGCAATAACTAACCCCAACCTAACAGTTGATCTATTTTTGGATAATTATTGTTTGGATTTAACATTTTTTCTATCTTTGAAGCAGATTATAAACAATTAATTTTATATTATGAAAGTCGCTTATAACTTTAATGCAGGACCTTGTGTCCTGCCAAGAACAGCCGTTCAGGCAGCTATCGATGCTCTTCATGATTTCAAAGGCACAGGAATGTCTGTCATTGAGGTGTCCCATCGTTCAAAAGAGTGGGAAGCAACTATGGCAGAGTGTCGTGCACTCTGGAAAGAGATCCTTAATATTCCTGAAGGATATCGTGTTCTCTTCCTGGGTGGCGGTGCCAGTATGCAGTTTCTGTATGTGGCTTTGAATCTTCTTGAAAACAAAGCCGGATACCTGGAAACCGGCGTTTGGGCAAAAAAGGCTCTCAAGGAGGCGAAAGGTATCGGAAATGCCGAAGCGATAGCATCATCTGCAGACAAAAACTTCTCTTATATTCCAAAAGGTTATGTTATTCCAAAAGATCTGGATTATTTTCATATCACAACCAATAATACTATTTACGGTACTGAGATCCACGAAGATATGTATTGTCCGGTAAATCTTGTGGCGGATATGTCGTCGGATATTATGAGCCGTCCTGTAGATGTAAGCAAGTATGCCATGATTTATGGCGGTGCGCAAAAGAATGTTGGTCCTGCAGGTGTAACATTTGTAATCATTCGCGAAAATATTCTTGGCAAGGTGACCCGTTACCTGCCAACAATGCTTGATTACAGAACTCACATTAATGAGGAATCTATGTTCAACACCCCTCCTGTATTCTCAATCTTTGTTATGACAGAAACACTCAGATGGCTGAAAAATCTTGGTGGCCTTGAGGTTATTTACAAGATGAACAAGGAAAAGGCAGCACTTCTTTACAATGAAATAGACCGTAACAAGATGTTCCAGGGAACTGCCGCAAAAGAGGACCGTTCAATCATGAACATCTGCTTTGTAATGACAGAAGGTTATAAAGACAAGGAGGAGGCTTTCATGTCATTTGCCAAAGAGAGAGGAATGGTAGGCATCAAAGGCCACCGTTCAGTAGGAGGCTTCCGTGCATCTACCTATAATGCATGTCCTGTAGAAAGCGTAAAAGCTCTGGTTGCATGTATGCAGGAATTTGAAAAACTCAATGGTTAATTATAAAAAGGAGTCTGAGATGAAAATATTAGTTGCTACCGAAAAACCGTTTGCAAAAGCTGCAGTAGAGGGTATAAGATCTATCGTAGAGAGTGCCGGCCATACATTGGCCCTTCTCGAAAAATATACAGCCGCAGATCAACTTTATACAGCAGTCGCTGATGTCGATGCGATTATTGTACGTTCGGACAAACTAACCAAGGAGGTTGTTTCCACTGCAAAGAAACTTAAAATTGTTGTCAGGGCCGGAGCCGGTTTCGACAATCTTGATCTCGCTGCCTGTACGGAGAGAGGGGTTGTTGCTATGAATACTCCCGGTCAGAACTCAAATGCCGTTGCAGAATTGGCACTTGGTATGATGATATATATTTCCAGAAACTGTTTTACTCCCGGAACGGGAAGTGAACTTAAGGGTAAATCAATTGGTATCCAGGCATATGGTAACGTAGGTAAGTTAGTGGCTAAGCTTGCTCTTGGTTTCGGGATGAAGGTCTACGCATTCGATCCTTTCGTCAAGGCAGAGGCAATCGAAAAAGATGGGGTGACTCCTGTTGCCTCGTTAGAGGAGTTGTACAGCAAATCCAACTTTGTCTCACTTCATATTCCCGCTACAGCAGAGACAAAAAAATCTGTGGGATTCAATCTTCTCTCTATGCTTCCAAAGGGAGGCTGTCTGGTTAATACCGCTCGTAAAGAGGTTATTAACGAAGAGGAGCTGGTTAAAGCTCTTGAAGAGAGAGCTGATATCAAATATATTACCGATATCGCTGCTGACAACCAGGGAGAACTAAACGAAAAATTTGGAAACAGAGTATTTGCAAGCCCTAAAAAAATGGGTGCAGAGACAGCAGAGGCAAATATAAATGCCGGTCTTGCTGCAGCAAATCAAATCGTAAAGTTCTTTGCAACAGGAGATAAAACTTTCCAATTAAACAAATAGTATGGTAAAAGTTAAACCATTTGCAGCTATCAGACCGTCTAAGGCTATTGTCCGTGAGGTAGCTTCGCGCCCGTATGATGTTTTAAATTCAGTTGAGGCGCAAGCCGAAGCCGGAGAAAAATCTCTGCTTCACATTATCAAACCGGAAATCGATTTTAAACCTATTATAGATGAACACTCTCCGCAGGCCTACGACAAGGCTGTTGAGAATTTCAAAAAATGGCAGGAGAGGGGTTGGCTGGTTCAGGATAAAAAGGAGATGTACTATGTTTACGCACAGACAATGGAGGGAAGAACCCAGTACGGACTGGTTCTTGGAGCAAACGTAGAGGACTATCTCACAGGAAAGATTAAAAAGCACGAACTTACTCGCAAGGACAAGGAAGAGGACCGTATGATTCATGTTCGTATCCAAAATGCAAATGTGGAACCGGTGTTTTTTGCCTATCCGGACAACAGTAAAATTAATGCTATCGTAGATAAGATTGTTAAGACAAAACATGCAGAATATGATTTCGTTTCGGAAGATGGTTTTGGACATCATTTTTGGATAATAGACGAGGATGATGTTATAAGCCGCATTACTAAGATCTTTTCTACAATTCCGGCATTCTATGTTGCGGACGGACATCACAGAACAGCAGCAGCAGCTCTTGTAGGTCAGGAAAAACGCAAACAAAATTCCAAACACACAGGAGAAGAAGAGTATAACTATTTTCTTGCAGTGGTTTTTCCCGAGAGCCATCTTAAAATTATCGATTATAATCGTGTTATAAAGGATCTTAACGGAATGACCCCTTCTGAACTCATAGAGAAGCTAAAGATTGATTTTGTTGTTGAGGATAAAGGAGAAAATATTTATAAACCAAATGCACTTCATAATTTTGCAATGTATCTGGCGGGCCATTGGTATTCACTCTCGGCAAAAAAGGGAACATACAACGACAATGACCCAATAGGAGTTCTGGATGTTACCGTACTTTCCAACCTTGTGCTTGACAAACTTTTGAACATTAAAGATCTTAGGACATCCAAGAGAATCGATTTTATCGGTGGGATCCGCGGACTTGGTGAGCTAAAAAAAAGGGTAGACTCCGGGGAGATGGCAGCAGCTTTTGCACTATATGCTGTTTCTATGAAACAACTTATAAATATTGCAGATACAGGAAACATCATGCCTCCAAAAACAACCTGGTTTGAGCCTAAGCTAAGAAGCGGTCTTGCTATCCACAAATTAGATTAAGAGACCCGGCGGAATTGCAGCCTTTTGTTCAGAAATACCAGAAATAGGCTTATCATCGTTGTTGAAATAGCCATAAGCAGCAGGTATACTACCAGAAAATTGCCGTACTTTGACAGATCGAAGAACGGATAGAGGTAGTCTCCAAAAAATAAGGCAAGGAAAAGACCCCATAACATAAATAGAAGCGGATAAATGAGCCATTTACCTATAAGAGCGTACTTCAGTTTCCTCTCTTCAAAGATGAGCCAGAAGAAAAACATCAATGGCGGAGAGAGGTAATGAAGGAGATCCGATGCGACTTTGTGCAAACCGGTTGCTGTTGAGGTTGGCGCCAACAGTATTGCAAAAGTCAGACCAGTCAAGATTATATATGATGTAAACGGACTTAGAAGACTCTTGAAATGAGCATTTTCGGCATATCCTTTAATATTAAAGAGAACTACAAACGAATAGATCATAATCAAGGAGTTTGACTGTAGCGTAAAATACTTGAAAAGAGATAACCCTTTCCAAATGTTGTGTTCTATTGTATTGACGTAAATATCAATAAAAATACCCAGAAAAGTTGTTATCAAAATCAAGGAGAGTAACAACCTTTTAAAATTTATGCTTCTCATAGTACAATTTTAAAACAACTTTTTCTTAAATACAAATTTTAACATTTCGAATTTTCTGAATTTCAATTTAATGAAAAATAAATTGTATAATCAAAATATTGTATTACATTTGTGCGTTTTTAGAGTGTTAGCTCCAATTATTCAAAGCATCTAGCTTTTTCTGGTTTTTTTAAAAAATTTTGTTAAGTAGACTTTCGTTTTTAACACTCAATCAATTATTTATTTATTTATTAAAGTTTATTTAATGAACATTTTTATTTCAAACTTAAGTTACGGCGTAAATGACGCCGACCTTAAAGAGCTATTCGGCGAATTCGGAGAAATTACTTCCGCTAAAGTAATTACAGACAGAGAAACAGGCAGATCAAGAGGATTTGGTTTTGTAGAAATGCCAAATGAGGCAGAGGGTCTAAAGGCAATCAAAGACCTTAACGGAGGTCAATACGATGGCAAAGTAATCAACGTGAATGTTGCAAAGCCAAAAGAGGCAAGAGACAATAGCCGCGGCGGTTTCGGCGGAGGCTACGAAAAGAGACAAGATACTAGAAGAAGATACTAGTCTACAATCTATTAATGATCACTTTTTTGGCAAATGCATGTTGGTGGTGGCGCTTACAACTTTTAAAGTCGTGAGAGTCAGTCCTGCGTTTAGCCTGAAATAAAATATCAAGGTAATTCTAAAGGCCTGTCGTATTCGCGACAGGCCTTTTTTTTTCATCTCTCTTTACAGAAAACACAATATGAATATATGAATACTTATCAAGTCAGTCCGGAAGGATATTACGGGGAATTCGGCGGAGCTTACATTCCCGAAATTTTATACAATTGCGTTGAGTCCCTTAAAAACAATTACCTGAAAGTTCTGGAAGATCCCGGATTTCAGGCCGAAACGGATCAATTGCTGCGGGATTATGTGGGTCGTCCTAGCCCACTCTATTTGGCCACCCGATTGTCGGAACGACACGGTTGCAAGGTTTACCTCAAAAGAGAAGACCTGAATCATACCGGAGCCCATAAAATCAATAATACCATTGGTCAGATTTTGCTGGCAAGACGAATGGGAAAGACGCGGATTATTGCAGAAACCGGCGCCGGGCAGCATGGTGTGGCCACAGCAACCGTATGCGCTCTTATGAATATGGAATGTGTTGTATACATGGGACGTACAGATATTGAAAGACAGCGGATCAATGTGCAGAAAATGCAGATGCTAGGAGCAACGGTCCGGCCGGTTACCTCGGGAAATATGACGTTAAAGGATGCCACCAATGAGGCTATACGTGATTGGTGTTCCAATCCGTCCGATACATTTTACATTATCGGTTCGACCGTGGGTCCTCATCCGTATCCCGATATGGTGGCCCGCCTTCAGTCCGTTATCAGCCGCGAGATAAAAAAACAAATGTTTGAAAAAGAAGGGCGTACAAACCCGGATTACCTGGTTGCCTGTGTGGGTGGCGGAAGTAATGCCGCTGGCACTGTGTATCACTATCTGGATTGTCCGGATGTAAAGATACTACTGGCAGAGGCTGCCGGTGAAGGGTTGGAAAGCGGACGTTCTGCAGCAACAATTCATTTGGGAAAACTGGGAATTATTCATGGAAGCAAAACCCTTGTCATGCAAAATGAGGATGGTCAGATAGAGGAACCCTACTCGGTGTCGGCGGGATTGGATTATCCCGGAATCGGACCCCTGCATGCACATCTGGCTCGTACCGGAAGGGCTAAAATCTTTCCGGTAACCGACAAGGAAGCTTTGGAAGCAGCGTTTCTGACTACCCGCCTGGAAGGAATCATACCGGCTCTGGAGTCGGCACATGCACTGGCCATTCTTGACAAACACCCTTTTCAGGCTTCGGATATTGTTGTCCTGACCTTGTCTGGCCGGGGCGATAAGGATATGGATACATATATATCAAAAATGAACGATTTAAAACTATAACCATTAAAATTATATACGGATGAAATACACTTTCAGAACCATAACGCAAAAGATGCTGGCCGACTTGCAGACTCCGGTAGGCATTTATTTAAAAGTGAGAGACGTTTTTTCGGAGTCAGTTTTGCTGGAAAGTTCCGATTTTCATGGAGCGGAAAACGGGTTTTCATTTATCGGGATTGGTCCTCTGGCTCGTTTTCAGGTTCAGAACGAACAAGTCCTGCAACATTTCCCAGGCGGCGCCGAAGTGTCGTTCCCATTGACGGAACAGGACCGGCTGATGGATATTTTTCAAGACTACCTTGACTGTTTTGAGCAGGTATCCTCAACCAACGAAACTCGGATCAATGGATTTTTTGGGTATACATCTTACAATACGATTCGCTATTTTGAATCGGTGGAGACAGGAAAAACACCGACATCCGCTTCTGAAATTCCGGAAATGATATACATATTTTACAAATACATTATTGTTATAGATCATTTCAGGGATGAACTGACCATTATTGAGAATCTTTTTGGTGAAGAAGAGGAAAGCCTGAACCAGATCCGTTCGCTGTTGGAAAACCGTGATTTTGCTTCTTACGATTTCTCATTGAAAGGAACAGAGAGATCGTCAATTACTGATGCAGATTATATGGACATGGTAGAAAAGGGTATTAGGCACTGTCTTCGCGGGGACGTGTTTCAGATAGTGCTCTCCCGTTGCTTTATGCAGGATTTCTGCGGTGATGATTTTAAAGTATACAGAGCCTTGCGCTCGATTAATCCTTCGCCTTATCTTTTTTATTTTGACTTTGGTTCTTTCCGGATTTTTGGATCTTCGCCTGAAACGCATTGCAAAATTAACGGCAACCGGGTCTATATCGATCCTATTGCAGGCACTTTCCGCCGAACGGGAGACGATGTCAAGGACAAGGAACAGGCCGAACTTCTGCTGAAAGATCCCAAGGAAAACGCAGAGCATGTAATGTTGGTAGATCTGGCACGGAATGATTTGAGCCGGAATGCTTCGGCTGTGAAACTGGACTTCTTTAAGGAGGTGCAATATTACTCTCATGTAATCCATCTGGTTTCCAGGGTAGAAGGCCTGTTGCCCACGGGAGTAAACCATATGAAGGTATTTGCCGACACCTTCCCTGCCGGGACTTTGTCCGGAGCTCCCAAGGTAAGGGCTATGCAACTTATCAGTCAGATTGAACCTTACGACAGAGGAGCTTACGGTGGATGTATCGGGTATGTGGGCCTGAATGGAGATCTGAATCAGGCAATTATCATTAGATCCTTTGTAAGCAAGGGGAACACACTCTTCTATCAGGCAGGTGCCGGCATAGTATCCAAGTCCCATCCGGCAACTGAACTGCAAGAAGTTAATAATAAACTGGGCGCTTTAAAAAGGGCCATCGATATGGCTTCTACACTTATAAATTAGAAATCTATGAAAGACAGAGTATTGATTGTAGACAATTATGACTCATTTACATACAACCTTTATCATTTGGTAAAGGAGTTGGGTTATGTGCATGTTGAGGTATTACGGAATGACCGCCTGGCTTTGGATGAGTTGGATGTATTCGATAAAATTATACTTTCCCCTGGTCCTGGCATTCCTTCGGAAGCGGGATTATTACCCGATGTTATCCGTCGTTATGCCTCCAAAAAATCCATGTTGGGAGTATGCCTTGGACATCAGGCTATTGCAGAGGTATTTGGTGCGCAACTCCTCAATCTGAAAGAGGTATTTCACGGAGTAGCCACGCCTGTTCAGGTTGTTCGCCCGCATCGTTTGTTTAAAGGCCTTTCGGATACTTTGGAAGTTGGCCGGTATCATTCATGGATTGTATCTTCAGACGGATTCCCCTCCTCTCTTGAGGTGACAGCTGTGGATGCTGAAGGTTCTGTGATGGCGCTACGCCACAGAAAGTATGATGTTCACGGGATTCAGTTTCACCCTGAATCGGTGCTTACATCAACCGGAGCTCAGATTCTCGGCAATTGGCTGAACAATCCGGATCCGTCATGTTTAGAATATTAAAACACGAATTATGAAAGAAGAATTGAACAGATTATTTGAACATCAATATCTGAGCCGTCAGGAGGCCCATGATATTCTGCTGAATATCTCCCTTGGCAAATACAATGAGAGTCAGATTGCTGCTTTAATGGCGGTTTTTCTAATGCGAAGCATTTCTGTGGAAGAGTTGGCCGGTTTTCGTGAAGCCTTACTTGAAACCGGACATTTTCTGGATTTTTCCGCATATAATCCTGTGGATATTGTGGGTACCGGAGGAGATAATAAAAATACCTTCAACATTTCGACTACTGCCAGTTTTGTAGTGGCCGGAGCAGGATATAAAGTGGTGAAACATGGAAACTACGGAGCTACTTCCATAAGCGGGGCATCAGATGTTATAGAGCAGCATGGAGTGAAATTTACCAATAACGAAGACCTGTTACGCAAATCTTTAGAAGAAACCAACATTGCATATTTGCATGCCCCGCTTTTCAACCCTGCGCTCAAAGCGGTAGCTCCAGTAAGGAAGGCTTTTGGGGTTCGTTCCTTCTTCAATATGCTGGGCCCATTAGTGAATCCCGTAAGGCCCCGGTATCAGTTGCTCGGAGTATACAATCTGAAATTAGCTCGTTTGTATGCCTACACTTTTCAGCTGACCGGAACCGATTTTGTGGTGGTCCACAGCCTGGACGGATACGACGAAATATCGCTGACAGATGAGTTTAAGGTCATTCAGAATAATGGAGAACAATTGTTTACCCCCGAATCTATAGGCCTTTCTATGTGTACCCATGATGATCTCTATGGAGGTGATACTGTAGAGGAGGCTGCCCGTATTTTTGATAATGTACTGGGTGGTATTGCTACCCGTGCTCAGTCGGAATGTGTCATGGCAAATGCAGCTTTTGCCATAAGAACCATTAATCCGGATTTTTCACTGGAAAACTGTCTGGAACAGGCCCGAGACTCCATTGTTTCCGGTAAAGCATTGAATACTCTAAAAAAATTTCTGGTTTTGAACACTTAGAAATATCGGCATATGAATATATTAGATAAAATTTTAGCAAAGAAAAGGGAGGAAGTTTCTCTCCTTGTAAGACAGAAAAAGAGTTGCTTGGGACCTTTTGCGGAACGACCCGTGAGCTCTTTTAAAAAAGCTCTGTTGCAATCCGGAACCGGAATTATTGCGGAATGTAAGCGTAAATCACCATCAAAAGGTTGGATTTATCCCGATGCAGATGCTTCAGAGATAGTTGTCTCTTACGAAAGTGCCGGGGCTGCTGCTGTTTCTGTTCTGACCGATTCCGAATTTTTTGGAGGGACCTGTCAGGATTTGATTTCCGTGCGTCCTCTGGTAAAATTGCCGCTGTTGCGTAAGGATTTTCTGATAGACCCAATACAGGTATACCAGAGTAAGGCAATTGGTGCCGATGTGATTCTTCTGATTGCCGCGGCCCTGGCTCCGGGAGAGGCGAAAAAGATGGCAGCTCTGGCCCATCGCCTGAGGTTGGAGGTTTTATTGGAGATTCATACCGAAAGGGAACTGGACTGTCTCTGTCCCGAAATTGATGTGGTGGGAATAAACAACCGAAATTTGAATACTTTTGAGACATCGGTGGAAACCTCTTTTGAACTCGGAAAGAAGATTTCTGGTGAATTTGTAAAAATTTCCGAGAGCGGACTTTCGGATCCTTCAATTGTGAACTCTCTTAGACAAGCCGGTTTCCAGGGTTTCCTGATGGGTGAAAACTTTATGAAGGAGAATTCTCCCGGTCAGGCCCTCAGTTACTTCATTACCCGGTTATCATGATCAGTATTAAAGTATGTGGCATGCGTGATGCTGCAAATATTCAGGCAGTTGCCTCTTTACCTATTCAGTGGATGGGTTTTATCTTTTACGCTCCTTCTCCGCGGAATGCTCTGGATCTCGCGCCGGAAGTCCTGTCGGTCCTCCCTGATAACATTAGCCGGACAGGAGTGTTTGTGAATTCGTCCTTTGCATCAATTATGGAGACTGCAGGCAGGTTTGGTCTGAATACGATTCAGTTGCATGGGAGCGAATCACCCGTGTTCTGTCATAGTTTATATGCCCGGGGACTGGAGGTTATTAAAGCAATTCCGGTTTCGGCACCTAATGACACAGAAGTCGCGACAGCCTATGAGGGGCATTGCCATTATTTGCTTTTCGACACCCGGACAATCCAGATGGGTGGGTCCGGAAAAGGGTATGATTGGGACATACTCAATACATACCGTGGAACCACACCTTTTTTGCTGAGCGGAGGAATCGGGGAGGAAGACGCGGAGCGAATTACACTTTTCCGGCACCCAATGCTGGCAGGGGTAGATCTGAACAGCAGGTTTGAATCGGCTCCCGGCCTTAAATTAGTAACTAAAATAGAATATTTTATTCAAAAATTATCCAAATGACAAATAGAATACAATCTTTGTTTTCAAGGAAATCAAAAAATTTACTTTCGGTTTATTTTACGGCCGGATATCCACAGTTAGATGATACCCTTTCCATTCTAAAAGCACTTGAAAGCCAGGGTGTTGATATGGCTGAAATAGGCATTCCATTTTCCGACCCGATGGCAGACGGGCCTGTAATTCAGGCCAGCAGCACTTTGGTTTTGAATAACGGAATGAGCCTGAGGGTGTTGTTTGAGCAGTTAACGGACGTCAGAAAGGATATCTCCATGCCTCTTTTACTTATGGGATACCTGAACCCCATTATGCAGTTTGGGTTTGAAGAATTCTGCCGTTCCTGTCAAAGAGTGGGGGTGGACGGAATGATTGTTCCGGACCTTCCTTTTCACGATTATTTGCAGAATTATAGACCTATTGCTGACTACTTTGGACTCAGAATGATTATGTTGATTACCCCCGAAACTTCTGAAGAGAGGATTCGTTGGATAGATACACATACCGAGGGTTTTATTTACATGGTTTCTTCGGCTTCCACTACCGGCGCTCAGGAACATTTCGGGCAATCCTCTCAATCCTATTTTGAAAGAGTTCAAAATATGGGTTTGAAAAATCGTTGTCTCATCGGTTTCGGGATCTCAAACCGTGATACTATGGAAACCGCTCAAAAGTATTCCGCTGGTGCTATAGTAGGCAGCAAATTTATTTCATTACTGGCAGAATCGTCCTCTCCGGAAGTGGCTGTGACAAAACTACTGGCAAATTTTCTGTTTCAAGCGCCATCTCCATCTGAAATTCGATAATCTCAGGATAATCATTTATGCTTGCTTCTCTTATAATTATTTTCATAATCCTAATCAATTTGATCCATTGTACAAAAGTAAGAAAAAGGTGCAACAGAAAAGCGGTTTCTTGGTCAACAATTTTTTGCTACCTTTGAAATTACAAGCGAATGGACAGAAAAGACGAGCGATGTCTTAAAATCTGTTACCGGACTTAATATTATCAAATAACACTAAACTTATTTTATGAACAGTACTCAGAAAAAAAACTATGCATTGCCAATTGCAATGATGTTTGCACTTTTCTTTATGATTGCTTTTGTAACAGGGCTTCAGAATCCTATGGGGGTAATTGTGAAGAATCAGTTCGGGGCCAGCAACCTGCTTTCACAGTTAGGCAATCTGGCCAATTTTATAGCTTATGCCTTTATGGGAATACCCGCAGGCATGCTGCTGCAGAAGATTGGTTACAAAAAAACGGCTTTGGCCGCAATTGTAGTGGGCTTTACCGGAGTTGCAATTACATTCTTTTCCGGCCGGGTAGAAAATTTTAGTGTATATCTTTTGGGAGCTTTTATTTCAGGCCTTGCGATGTGTATGCTCAACACAGTTGTAAATCCACTGCTCAATGGTTTGGGATCAAATGAGAAAAAAGGCAATCAGCTATTACAGTTCGGTGGTTCGTTCAACTCAATCGGTGCAACTATAGTACCTGTATTGGTGGGTTATCTCATGGGTACCAATGAGGCTACCCGCACAATTGCAAAGGCAAATCCAGCACTCTTCCTAGCAATGGGAATATTCGTGCTTGCATTTCTGGTGCTCTATTTTGTCAGAATTCCTGAACCATTTATCTCAAAAGAGAAAAAGGCAGAAAAGGATAAACACAGCGCGCTCTCTTTCCGTCACTTTGTCCTGGGTATGATTGCAATATTCATATATGTGGGTGTGGAAGTAGGTATACCCAATATTGCAAACCTCTATATGACAACCGATGCGGGAAACGGAGGCCTGGCAGTAGACCCTACAATTGCCGGCACAGTTGTTGGCACATACTGGTTCCTTATGCTCTGTGGCCGTCTGTTAGGAGGAGTTTTAGGAGGTAAAATTTCAGGAAAAATTATGTTAATAAGCGTAACCTCTCTGGGGCTGGTTTTGATTTTGGCCGGTATGCTTAGTCCTGTAAGCACTCTGGTTAATATGCCGGTATTCCAGTCAGATATCTCATTTGGCTTTGCCCAGGTTCCGATAAGCATCATGTTCTTTATTCTATGTGGTCTCTGTACCTCGGTTATGTGGGGGAGCATTTTCAGCCTTGCAACTTCTGGTTTGGGAAAATATACTGCAGCAGCATCCGGACTATTTATGATGATGGTATGCGGAGGCGGAATTTTGCCGGCCATTCAAGGTTGGATTGCTGATATGTCTGGGTTTATTACAAGTTACTGGTTAGTATTTGCAGGAATAGCCTACATGTTCTTCTATGCATTGTTTGGATCAAAAAATGTAAACAAAGATATTGTAACGGAATAACACTATAATTCATTAAATATTACAATATTATGGACAAACCTTACGTAGTCGGTATAGACATTGGTGGACAGACAAGCAAGATTGGAGTGGTTGATGCCCGTGGAACTGTATTAAGACAATCCTCAATCCGTTCTGACACTCGTAAAGATGTCAATTTATATATAAATGATCTGTGTGAAGCTGTCATTAAACTGGCAAATGAAGTGGGAGGAATGGAGAAGGTTAGGGGTATTGGTGTCGGGGCTCCAAACGGAAACTATTACACCGGAACTATTGAGAATGCCCCTAATCTGACCTGGGGAGGAGAAAACGTAATCCCTTTTGCCAAACTTGTATCCGATAAGCTTGGCGTACGCGTTGTTCTTACAAATGATGCCAACGCGGCGGCAGTCGGAGAGATGACCTATGGAGCAGCAAGGGGAATGAGAAATTTTATACTGATTACACTTGGCACCGGTGTGGGCAGCGGTATAGTAATTAACGGAGAGGTAGTTTACGGTCATGATGGTTTTGCAGGAGAGCTCGGGCACACTGCAGCAGTACGCTACAACGGACGTCAGTGCAATTGCGGTAAAAAGGGTTGTATTGAGGCCTACGCATCGGCCATTGGCGTGGCACGGACTGCAAGAGAGTGGCTGGAGATGACAGACGAGCCAAGTGCTCTAAGAGAGGTTTTCGAAGAGTTAACCTCCAAAGATGTCTATGAGGCGGCAGTCGGCGGTGATGCTTTGGCAAAAAGAGTTTTTGAGTACACAGGCAAAAAGTTGGGCGAATCCTTTTCAGATTTTGTAGCTTTCAGTGCACCTGAAGCAATTGTTCTCTTTGGAGGTCTGGCAAGATCGGGAGATCTGCTGCTAAAACCAGTCGAAGATAGCATGAACGCAAATCTGATGCCCCTTTGGAAGAACAAAATTAAGATTATCTTTTCACAGCTGAAGGAGTCTGATGCTGCCATCCTGGGAGCGAGCGCTCTCGCCTGGTAACTGTAGCGATTTAACAGACAGACTTCTTTTGTACATAAAAAAAAGAGTCTGACGATTTCTCATCAGACTCTTTGTAAAGGATGGCGGCTACCTACTCTCCCACTTGGTATAGCAGTACCATCGGCGCAAACGGGCTT
>Ga0172381_10003131_pt1 | contig 17695 bp, 33 predicted proteins | sample Leawel6488metaG_FD_119754 | JGI IMG/M metagenome (GOLD analysis project Ga0172381, IMG submission 119754) | Leachate microbial communities from a municipal landfill in Southern Ontario, Canada - Leachate well 64-88 metaG | ecosystem: Engineered > Solid waste > Landfill > Unclassified | place... | reverse complement strand
GGTTAGTCGTTCCACCACGGGCGACTTGCCTCTCGCGTTTTGCGTGCCTCAAGCTGTCTGCTGAGCCCGACGCAAATGGCCCGGTACAGGTCACGCTCACGCCGTGTCGCTTCATGCGCGGCACGTTCGGCGGTGAGCATTGCCGACAAGGCAGCGAAGCGGGTTGCAGCCCGCGCTAATGCCGCCTTGTACCCGAGGGCTGCCTTATCGCGGAGGCTTTCGAGTTTCGCTTGTAGCTCGTACAGGTTCATGGTTATCCTCCCAAAAAGGCTGGCCCGCCGCCGGACGGAGTACACTAGCTTAGGCTGCACGCAGCCCCGGCCGGGTTTCGCGCCACCGTCCACCTGCGTCTGGCGTGACGGCGGGCCAGGAGAATGTCGGCTATCGCCCCTTAACGGGGACATCGTTGACGATCAGCGTGTCTCGCGCGTCAATCCAGTGGTCGAATCGTTGGCTACCGGGTCGAGCGCACCGCGGGCACGGCTCTTTGACCGGCGCGTGCAGCAACTCCTCGAATCCGCAATGCTCACATCGGGACAGGTTCACCTTCTGCTGTTTGTTCGTACTCATCTCAATCTCCCTTGCCTCCCGCTCCACTCTGCGGGCGAGTCCTGGTCGGTCCAGGCCCAACGGGCTCCGTGGAGCCCTCGGGCGCGGGCCGCGTGGCTACTGCTCGTCTTTCCCGCTCAACATCACACACTCGGCGCGCTCCAAGAGTGCCGCCCACGACTCTCCTGCTTGATCCGATCCGCGTGACCCCAGGGTATCAGAGCAAGTGCACCCGGGGACGCACAGCCGCCGCTTGATCGCGCTGATGCGCCGTTTGGTCAGCGGTCGCGTTTCGTCCACGCGCGTTCTGGTGTTGTGAAAATCGTTCGTTAGAGTAATCATCGCGATTTCTCCTCGTGTTAGTTGTGTCCCCTGCGACGGGCAGGGGTGGGGTATTACTTCTTCTCGTTCAGGGACTTACGCGCCTGTTTGAGGTCTTCGGCCAGCCATGCGGCTTGCTGGCGGGTGCCTTTGATCGTCTTGCCGATGAGCGTGTAGATACGTCGCGCTAGTTTCTTACCGACGCACGATTCGATGTAGCCGGATCGCAGGTTCGTGCCCGTGACGATGAACTGCTCGGGGAGCCACTGGCAGTCCGGGAATGTCTCAAGCCATGCGGCTGCCAATTGGGGAGTCATATCCATACCGCATCCCTGGAGGCCGAACCACACGTTGCCGTTGCGCTCGAAGATCGCCACGCCGTGGCACTCGGACGGCGTGCGAACGCTTTGGGACGAGAATCCAGTGTCCCAAATCGTGTCCCACATGATCTCCATGTAGCCACTGCCGCTGCACTCTTCGCAGGCCCCTCCCTCTCCGTGGCACTTCGGGCACGACAAGTCAATGTCGTTCTCCTCAATGAACTTCCCCCAGTCCTCTACATGATAGATTTGCAAGCTGGTCATCGTACGATCTCCCGTTGCTCGGATGCCCTCCGGCAGGGTTCGCCACGTTACCCGGCGAATCGGTTCGCGGTCCGGTTGTCGGCCCGCTCCGCCTCGTCCTGAGAGCAGGGCGAGACAGGCCGGGTAGACTAGGTGTCACGCGGTGGCCTTGGCAATGGCGTCGCGGAGGGTTTCCGCCTGTTCCTTCGCCGTCATGCGGTCTTCGGGCTGCGCCCACTCGATGGCGCGTAAAACACGCTGGCACGCCGCCAAGAGGTCGGGGGCGGCTGCAATCAGGTTGGCGTTTGCGCAGATCTCTGCTGTCGCGTCTCGCCCACGCGAGCGAATGGTGGAAGTTGTTTGCGGTCCGCCGCAACTGGCTACCAGCACGTTGCCGGCCCAAACGCCAGCGGAAGGCGCTGCCCACGGTCCCGGGGTATGTGCCATTGTCCTTACTCCTGCTAGTTGGGGTTATCGTTGGGCACCAACTTACTTGACTCACCAAACCCGTGAACCGAGGTCGGTTTGATGACACCCGTCAGATTTTACTTACTCCGTTTGCGTTTCTTCCGATTCGCCTCGGCGCGGTCGAGTTCCTCTTTTGGAATTCGGACCAGTCCCTTCGCGAGTTTGTCGAACGCTTTCCACCCCTTGGGCTTCGCCTTCTTGGCCATCCTGCTTACTCCTCTAACGGCGGATGCCGTTGGTCTTGAGAATCCGAAGCCGATTTTTGGCGTCGGCGATCACCGTCTCCTGATTGGTAACGTCCTCTCCGTGCGTCTGCATATAGAGGTCGTAGTACAGATCCATCCAGGCGGTCTTGCTGATCGCGTGGGCTTGGACTGTCGGACATCCCCTTACGTGAGGCCCGTTCCAATAACCGGACTGAACGTCTCCAATGGCCATTTACAGACCCTCCTACTGAATCCCCATGAATCCCGCATCCCCAACGGCACCGAGAACGCGATAGGTAAGCCGCTTGCCAACGACTTGGGCAAGGGCTTGGTGAAATCTCCCGAAGTCCGACTTCAGGCGATGGTTGAATCGAAATGCTTGCTCTTCAACGTACCTGAACAGGTGGAACGGAGAGACGGCAACGTAGGTGCCTTTGAGCGATCGCTTGAGGAGCGACCAGAAATTCTCCGCGCCGTTGGTGTGAGCATCGCCGACGACATATTCACCGGCCGAATGATCCACAGTGCCGTGGACGTGCGTGAAGCACAACTCGCCATACGCACCCGCCGAGTCGGTGTAAACCTCCGCGCCGTAGCGGACATTTTGTCGGACCTCGGCAAGCACCGTGATAGCCGTCTCGCTGTCGATCACCGACGCGCGGACTTGGCTTGGGTGCTCCTCGTCCTTGGTCCGTTGGATCACGCCATGCACGGCCGTCTTGTCCACCGCGCCACGGCCGGTGATTGCCTTCTCTCGCCGTTTGGCGTGCATGTTCTCGGCCTTGCCGCCAATATAGGTTGTGTCGGCCTCGGCTGGTCCGTCGAAGTTGCTGAAGGATTTGCACTCCATCGCAAGCCGAATCCGATGGAGCATGAACCAAGCAGTTTTCTGAGTCACTCCCAACGCACGGGCCAGCTCGTGAGAACTGATTCCATTGCGGCAGTTGGCTATCGCCCACACCGCGACGAACCACTTATCCAAGCCAAGAGGAGAATCCTCGAAGATGGTGCCCACCTTGTACGAGAACTGTTTACGGCACGCCTTGCACCGAAGAAGGTGGCGGGTGGCAATCTCGCCGATCCGATCAGATCCGCAGCGAGGGCACGCGATCTTGCCGTCAGGCCACTTGATCCGCCGCATGTACTCATGGCACACATCCAGGTCGGAGAAGAAACGGACGGCTTCCAAGAGAGTTTCTGGGTTTGTGCTCATGGCTTATTTGATCTCCTCTCCGTATTCGCCAGTCCAGGTAATACCCTGTGTTTTGAGGTGCGATTGAATGTCGCGTTGGGTCTCGAATTGCCCAGAAGGCATGGGCACCTCACGCACCTGGAGTCGCAGTTTGCCGGGGCACTTCTGACAGTAGATAAGCGGGTGGAAATGACCCCACCCGCAAAGGTCACATACGTACATGCGGTGTGTTCTAGGAAACATTCCAGGCATGTTCTGTTTCTCCCTAAGTTAGTTCAGCCAAACCTTCACGCCAGCCGCCCCGCGATTGTCTGGTTGCCATCCACGGCGATCCTCTTTCCAAAGCCGCTTGACGTAGGCCAGACGGAAATCTTCCGTGGTCTCAATTGCCGGGCTGTTGTCGTCGCTGGCGTCACACTGCGCGTGCGACAGGCGGAAACAACGGCCGCTCGGCGTTACGGCGATCAAGTCCCACATTGGGTACGGGAAGTCTGCCGGATAGGGCCGAATCCCAAATTGGGTCTTGATCGGGGTTCCGTCTTCGTGCGTGTACTTGGCCATGATTGCTCTCCTCGGCTTGGCTCATTGACTCACAACGCTATGTATTATACTCACCATCGACGGTGTTTCAAGTGCCTAGCGAGAAAATCCCAAAATAGTTCCCAAACGGGTTATGTTACGTGAAAATGCGGAGTTTATATGCGGTGCGTCAAGTATGTCAGTGCCAACCCAAGCCACTCCCGGGCCTCTTCAGCGGTCAACTCCACAAGGAACCAAGGGGAATCCTCATCCGGGCCGCGAACAACCGACCACTGTAGGCGAATCGTCTCTTCCTTGCGTTTGTTTACGTGCTTCTCCAGCCAGTATCGGGCCGCCTCAGGGACCGGCCCAACAGCGCGGCCGGCAGCTCGGCCCGGGTTCCTCGCAATCCAGTCGGCTACGCTCTTGTAGCCCCAAGACTTGCGCTTGGTCGGCAGCCCGTACCAATAGGCGAACGTCATCCAAGCAGGGGTATCGGGTGGTGTTGCTTCTGCGATCATGGTCAAGTCTCCGGTGGGGTGATAGTCTAACACCGCCCAGTCGCCCCGTAGGGCGAGCGGGTGAGGCTAGGCGGTCTGTGGAACGGTATCGACGGGGGCTACTTCGATATTCCACCCCGAGTAGTCGAACAGTAGCCAGACCTCATACCACCTAACGCCTCCCACGAGCTGGAAGTCCGCGTAATGGTGATGGCATCCGCGTTCTCGGTTGCGCCATGTTCCCACAGCGCGGGGCGGGTCGAACGCCGTCCGGGCGAACTCGTCTGCCGCTTCTCGCGCCGTTAGATTTCCGGTTGTGATTCGCATGACTCACTCCTTGGGAACGGGTTAGGGTAGTCAACCCTACCCAGCCGTGAGACTGAGGAGGGCAGAGTACCCTAACCGATCCAGGTGAGCAAACCCGAGGGAGCACGATGCACAAGCCGCTCACGCTCAAGCAGGTCGATGATGCGGGAGTAGCGGGTGTAATCCATCACCTGCATGAGGCGAGCGTAGAGATGGCCAGAGGGAACCTCGTGAAGCTCGCGGATCGCTTCAGCGACGGCAACCGCAGCGGCAAAGGCGGCCTTAATCGCTTCGGGTGACGGCTGAACAGGCGTACGGGATAGCGTTGCGGTAGACATGAGAAACTCCGTGAATGGGGTGAAGTCTCCGGCGGTCAGGCCGGCTTGGTCGGAACGTGGGAACTCTACCCGATGCAAATCGTCGAGTCAAGTGTCCCAACACGAGAGAATTTTCAAGATTATTGCAAGTCGTTGAAACACAAGAACGTTGCGACTTTCCAGAAAACCGCCAACTCGCTAAGTCGGGGGTCGTTGGACACGTGGTTTTGTGGCAACTGGCCCACACTACAAAACGGGTGGTACTCGCCCAATAGCCTTGAACAAGAGATAGTCGGTGAGCGAGAGATCAAGAGCCGCAGCGCGTTTGGCCAGCTCAGCGTGCTGCGCATCACTCACACGGATCGTCAGTCGCCGCGTCTTGGAGACAGCCTTACGTGGTCGCCTACGCCAGTCGCCAGGCTCTGTCCTATGCTGGTACGCCATCGCTACTCCAAGGGGGGCTCTGTCCCGTGCGGCCGAACGCCATCACCAACAGGATAGCCTAACACAAGACCAAGACGATGAGCAAGGAGAGAGGCAGTCTCAAGAGCAAGTGATTGCTTGCCATGCAGGAAGCGGCAGAGCGTGATGGGCTGGATGCCCGTGGAGCAGCAGATTGAGCGATAGCTTGCGCCATGCGCCTTCTCTTCACGTAGGGCAGAGCGAAGAACGTCAGCCAAAGTGGTGGTGTATGATCGCATCGTACAGGTGTATGAATCGGTAGTACACACGCAGTGGATTCGGGTTCTTCTTAGACAGCTGGAGCTGTCAAAAATGCTCGCTACAGCACCCATTCATCCGAGCGCCTACGCTGCAACCATCGCAGCAGCAAGGCTTTACGTCGTCGCGTGCTGAACGGCCTCGCGTTGCCAGGCTGTTTGGCGTACCCGGCAGGCCCCCCTTGCGAACGGTCCCGATCCTTATTGTAGCTACCCCTCCCGGTTTTTCCACCAAAACGTGCCCTACGTCTTTCGGGGTAAACGCGGCCATATCGTCACGCTTCCGTGAAACACAAGCCAAGTCCAGACAACAGCGAGCACCTCTCCTTTACGCAGCCGTCCCTTGTTCCAGCGGAATTGCGGTAGCCACGATCCATAGCACCAACCGTGCCACGAGGGGCTTTCCCCGCTGTTTCCGCGTGCGTTAATGCCGCTGGAGATATCGAGTCGTTTACCGAACCACATCACATCCTTCTCCTTATATCTATGGTGTCAGCAGCGTCGGGAACCTGTAGCCACAAGGGCACACGCCTAACTCACTGCGTACCTTGGCCGGGAGACCTATTAATAAGGTCTGACGTTCACGTGCAGCAAGCCGCCTGCCAGATCCGCTGGGCAGACTCTAGAGGTGTGTCACCGGATTCCCACCTTGGGCTTGTCGGGCTTCCGTCTTCGGGCTCTATAGCCCTTACCGTGCCCTATGCTCACGTGACCTCGTTTTTGCGTCGATGCGCTGGGAGAGGCCCCAACCCTTTCTCGTCTCCACTTCTTATCCAACATGCCGCCACAGGACGAGCAGCGTGGCGGGGATGCGTGCAGAAAGTCGCGGGCTGGCGTAGGGTGTTCGAGGCCGCAAATCCGGCAGATGCCGTGGCACTCAAAATGGTCTTGCCGAACCTTGTTCTTCTTGCCCATACCTGCACCTAGCGGAGTGGCTTGGAGTCGAACCAAGTCTCGCCGGTCCGGTTTACGGCCCGGTCAGTCTGCCGTTAGCTTACCACCCCTAGTCAGCACAGTACCGTCTGCCCATCTTGGTGGCACGGGCAGCGGCAAATGTCCTCTGGATCTGGAACCGGGATCGTGCTGGACTGGTGCTCCTCGTGGAGCGCCGCCATCAGTCTGTCCATATCCACAGTGCCGTCCTGCCTGATGTACTTCTTACGGTCTATCTGGCAGCATCCGAACATCATTCACCACCCAAAAGAAGAAAGCCGCGCTTTTAGGAGGGCACCCAGCAGCGCGGCTATAGTTTCCGCCTTTCAGCGGTCGCTATCGAGTTGTGCTGGCTGCCCTCTCCTCTATTCAGCCTCCCACACCTTTCCTTATACGCAAGAGCGATCGGCCGGAAATCCGGAGGGAATTACTTCATGTGCATTAAGTATCTAGGAGGCCCCGGGACTCTACCGTCCGCAATTCATCCTCCGCGGCCTTGATTGCCTCTCCCAGTTGCGAGTTCGGCTCGAAGAAGTCCGCAGGCAGCCCGTACTTGGCGATGCACTCTGCCTTCGAGATTTGTGCGGTCTCCATCACGTAAGAATACGGCACTCTCTCCGTCTTCTTCCGCGTCCGGAGCCACGCCAGCATCCTCACGAGACACCATCGTCTGTTCATGCCGTCTCCTTCTCTGTGTGAAACGGCGTTCCGCACTCCCGGCAGTTCACGCTCATGGGTGCTGCCTCTGTCTTACCGCATGAACATGACAAATCGAACTGCACTGGCCGGGTGAAGTTCTCTGTGTGGCAATCTGGGCACACCCACACGTAGACCGGCTGCAAATACATAGCCACACTCGCGTTTGGTGCGACGGAAACATCGGGTTTTGGATCTCTTGTGCCCCAACTAATATCCGGGTCGATCATCTTGGCGTTGAACGGGTCGAATGTTCTTGTTTCGCCCACGATGCCTGGGGCGGGAAACAACGACACCACTTCCCCGTCGGGCATTACCGCAGAACCTGTCACCAACAGATCCATTCCGAACTGCATGACAGCGGCTTCTGTGTTTTCGCGGCGAAACTCAGCCAGCACCTTCTCGGCCATTGCTTTGTCCATCACTTCCCCTCTTGCCCGCACATTGGGCATTTATGCTCCCCGCGCTTGGTAATAATCGCCGCTAGGTTAGCCCCAAGGCTATCCATGACCTTCTCCCGGATCACGTCTGGGTCCAGTCGTACCACAGAGGCGTACGGGGCCAGCGTCGGCTCGTCCAGTATCCAGCACACTCCGCCCTTCGTCTCTTCCAGCACTCGCTTGAATCGCCTTGCCGCTTCATCCAGCCGCATCATCGGCCCCTTGGCCTTCTCTCGGGCCGCCAGGAGGGCACTGGCTGCGTTCTGGAGCTTCTTGGCGTCGATAGCGGCGTTGGTCAAGAGGGCCACGCAGAGCGAATGCACGGGGTCAGAGGACCATCTGGCGTCTTTGTTCTCCCACCGACCGCGCACGGCCTCAAGCCTGTTCGTGCCGTCTTCGTCAAGGTCAAGCCCGAAGCCTGTTGGGATTACCCCCCTGCGCTTGACGTGCGTCTCTCTGGATTGTGTCCGTCGGCCTTGTGCCATCGCGATCACGTCAACCTCGCGTACTTCGTGAACGTGTTTCCATACTTGCCTAGACTCTCTCGTGTGAGCAGATTATTCCACTTCTGCGCCAGTGGATTGCCGCCGAACCAGTGGATGCCCACAGTCTCCTTGGGGACATCGCGGCATTCCTCGAAGATGCTGCTCACCTGCTGGTAATTGAACGGGTAAACTGTCGTCTCGGGGAGTTCGCGGAATCGCTGGTTGGCAAACCGTGTCCGCAGACGGTCCACTGCGTTGCGTCCTGGCCCCGGCTGGTGAGACCAGGTTCGCTCCTGCCCCGTGAGCTTGTAAATAGCCTCGGCACCCGTGGACTGGTACGCCCGGGGGTTGTGTCCCGCCAACGCCTCCTGGCGGATAGCCCCGAAGACTGGAGAGTTCGGCGACGCTCCGTGCAGACCGATCGTCATGAAACCTAACGATAGGCAGAAGAGGGCGTCCCCCTGGCACACGTCCTCGTAGTCCAGCGGCTTGACATAGAGAATGTCCATGTCGCTGTAGAAACCGCCGACCGTACTCAGGATCTCCCACTCGCAGAGGTCGCTGGCGTGCGTCACCGACAAACCTGGGAACGGACACTCCCACGGCTTGACCACGATGTTGAGTTTGTCGATCTCCGCAAAGTAGTCTGGACCGCCGTAGACTGCTGCGTCCTCTTCTTCGTACGACACCCACCGACTACGTTCGCCGGAAGCAACACGATATAGAACCATTTCCCAGTCGGGGTGCCACTTCCTGAAACTGGCCAGCGTCAGGTATCGCATCCAAGACAGTTTCTCGCCTCCCCAGAAGAACGACATACGTTTGGGGATCGTGTTCCACTGCGTTGGCCACGGACCTCCCGAGGAAACGTAGGCGCTAGTCTTGGCGGCATCGTCCCTTAGCTTGCGGTAATAGTCCCGCGAGAAGTCGGCCAGTTCGTGGGACTGGCTTGGGAAATTGTGCGACTGGTGGTGACCGATGACTTGCGTTGCGTAGAATATCTTCCGCTTCAGACCCAATAACAAGCAATCCTGAAACCAGTTGTCGTCCCAGCACGGTTCCACGAACCCCTCGTCATTTCCTCCGAAGGCGTAAATGTCCTTGCGCCACAGCGATCCCAGGAAGAAGAAGGCTCGCCGCTGCATAGGCCCGGAGTAGTGGTGAAACGGAGTGTTGCATGGGATCGTCGTGCCGGCCATCATGTTCAGCACCGTGGCAATGCAGACACTATCTGGCCGTAGGCTGTTTGTCAGTTCTTCGATCGAGTTCGGAGTAGCGTGAACAACATCGTCGCTCTGGCAGATCAGCACCTCGCCTCGTGCCGCCCGATAGGCGTCGTTCCTGGCCCTGGCCGGGTTGCGATACCTGGCGTTATCAAGGAACCTGTAGACTACCCCATGCTTTCGGCAGACCTCTCGCGTGTTGTCGGTAGACCCGTCGTCGGCAACCACGATCTCGTACTCGAACGGCACGGACTGGGCGCGAATACTGGCCAGCACGCGGTCTAGCACGGGGGCCTTGTTGCGGGTGGAAAGCGCAATGCTGGTCTTCATTACGTCCCTCTGAGGTCATAAGTGCGTGCTTCCGGTGCAACGCTGATTCCGCCCCGCCGGATCGCTTCGTCCAGCCGGCGGTTGATCTCATCGCGAGCGGCTACCCGGCGTTCCCCGGATTTCCGCGCCTGCCACTCGCAGTCGGCAAGAACTTGAGCCGATGGGTGCCCCTTCTTCCGCTCCGCGATGGCCTTGTTATTGGCATCAGCGCAAACGATGTTGCATATTGAAAGGGTGTCGATCAGGTGTCCGATGCTGCACAAAACGTCGTACACGGGTTCAGCCATTGGTTGTCCTCACGTAGATGGCGTTGGAAAACTTCTCATTCTGCCAGTACCGCGCCCACGGCTCGAAGCCCCAATGAGCCAGGAACGCGGCCGTTACCAGGCTGACGTGCAGTTCGTAACCGTCGTCCTCCTCTTCGACTGCCGCCATGTTGTCGTCGAACTGCTCGGGCGTCTCGATGACGAACTGTTTGCGACAAACCGCAGTCAGGGTATCCAGTACATGCCCCAATTCTGGAAGCAGCAAGTGCTCTGCGACGTGCAGCATGGTTATCAGGTCGAACGACTCTTGCGGAATATAGCCTCGTACGTCGCACCACCGGAAGCGGCACTCCAGCCAGTCTTCATGCCGATCTTCCATTACAGCGATGATGTCCGGGTTGGCGCTGATGGCCACCACCTTGCTGAACTTTCTCTGTGGGAACAGCATAGAGAACGTCCCGCCCGTACCCACGTCGAGAGCCGTCCCTTCGCGGATCAGCAGTTTATCCAACTCGGCATTGCGGTTCTCTCTGGGAAACTCTCGCACGGCGATCTCCTACCAGTTTTCCATGTGCTCCAGAAGACGCAGGGTAAAGGGCGGCTGCCACAGCGATATTGACCAGTGCTCCTTCGATTCCGGCATAGACCGGAACAAACACAACCCACCTTTCTCTCGGTACAGTTCAACGACGTACTTCAAGGCGTCTTGGTCTGGCCAAAGCCCGCGAGCCTCGATGTAGCACGGAGGCAGGCTCGGACATTGCTTAATGGCTTCTCGCAATTCATCCGTTGGAGTGTCCTCGGGAAACCGAGTGACTGTCAATAACAATCCCGCAGCCGGCAGACGCAACCCGGCAATCAGCGCCCCGTACGCGCCCATGCAAGAGCCCGAAGTGTAAACCCGTGCGACGCCAACTTGTGTGGCGATTCGTTCGATCACCGTCAGGGCCGGCGACAGATCGGAGTACCATTGGTTGGTTTGGTCGCGGAAGAAGAGGAAGTCTGTATCCGGCCAGACCTCCTCGGGTTGCCAGAACTGCCGAATGCGGTTGAAGTGCCCGCCTTCGTTCAACGCCGCAAACGTGACCAGTAGCCGCTTGGGAAGCACAGAGGGGTAATAAACGTACTCGGCCCCGTCTTCGCGGTGGTGGTACTTGCTCATCACGTAGTCGAAGTTGAAGTCCATCATTCTTCCGACAAGTGCTCCGCGCCGGCAGGACGTGTTCGCCTTCTCTCGACGGCCTCGTGGTGGTACACCACACTGGAGTACGACAGGGCGAACTCAAAACCAGCAGCGTCTACGCGGTCGAAAAAGCGTCGATCTGGCGCGCGGGCAGGATCTCCTGCTAGCGTGTTTTCCCACGGCCCGCACTTGATCCACGCCGCACGCGGCATGATCCATGGCATCGTGGCGCACTGCCTGTATCCCCCCTTGCCGCCGATGTCCTTGGAAGTGACCATCACGTCGGCGTAGTGCTGCTGGTACAGTTCCTCAAACCTCTTCATGTTGAACGTCTCAGGTTCAGGTACGCCGAGGTCTTCGTTGATGATCCCAGCCACGCGATGCTCCATCACATGGGCCGGGACGGCGGTGATGTGCAGCGAGTTGATGACCCTGTTCGGAGCGACATGCTTCACCAGCCCTCCAAGCCAACCCGGCGCATGCACCACATCGGTGTTGGTCAAGCCGCAGTAGTCGTTGAGCATGAACCCGTAGTTCAGTGACTCTGAAATCATCGCCCTTAAATTCGGAACGTATCCAATAGACTCGTCGGTCGTGTGTTCCAGTACATGGACCTTGCACCGCGGCCCGCAGAGTCGCATGGCGATGTTCGGCAGTACCTTCAGGTACTCCCAGACTTCCGGCGACGGCAACCACGTAACAACAACGTAGTCAAAGTCGTCCGTGCCAGCATTCTTGAACAGCGACTCATCGCTGAACCGCATCATCTTCTCTGCCGTGCTCACGCAGTTCGTGATTGAAACACGCATTAGGTTGCCTCCGGTTCTTTGGGAAGTTTCTTCTCTACGGCATCGGCAAAATCCGTCGAATATCCTAACGTAGCGAAGTCGTCCTTGGCCCATTCCGCCACACGCCCGATGGTCTCCACGTCATAGTGCGCGTACCAAGGTCGGTCGTACTTAGAGCAGTTGGTCTGCTCGATGATAACCGCTTCACCGCCGATCGGTTCCAGCATTTGCAACTGATGTTCGATCACGTCCTCCATGAACACTTTGGCGTTGAGTTTGTTCTGGCCGAGGAACGCAGTCTGCGTCATGAGCATTTTCCCGGCGATAGCCAATTCCATGAACTGCGGAAACGCACAACATGCAGCCAATCCGTGCAGCCTGTGCAATTCGTCATGCTTGGCCATTAGGTAGTGGCTTACCGTGCGTGTATACGGGTTGCGAAACGTGGCGAAGCGAAAGTAATCGGCAAACTCAGGCGAAACGAGCGGGTCGTGAAACCCGTTGACATCTCCTGCGTAACAGTAGCACGGACTTCTGCCGTACGGCACGATGGCGGCCCCGAAATGCTTTAGGGCTCCGAACGTAGCCGTAGACCCTGTTCGCGGCACGGCGATGTAAACGAACTTGCGTAGTACACTGACAATCATGATGCGCTCTTAGTGGTGCAGGTATAGAAAGTCCAGACAGGCTCTAGTTCGGGCCCGCGAGGGTAGTCCTTTCGGACGAGCTGGAGGCCAGATGCCTCGATGGTTGCGTCCACTCCCGAGTCGGCTAGACACACTGGATGATGCGTGGCGATGGCGTGAAAGGTCGTAAAGCCGTCCTTCTGGTAGAACTGGAGATAGGCCGTTCCGTTCAGCTTCGCGGCAATCAGGCGAAGGTAGTCCACAACTTCCCCGAACGGCATGTGCATGAAGACCGCCTGCGAATAAATCACGTCGGCCTTGGGCAGCACTTCCCGTAGGCTCTCGGTAGCCGAGCAGACGAAGCGGTACTTCTCCGCAGGTACTTCGAGTTCCTGAAAACTCCGCGTTGCCTTCTCGATGATTCCTTGGTCGATCTCCACCCCATAGACCATCTTCGCCTCATTGGCGATGCAGTCGGCCATGTGCCATCCACCGCCGCAGCCGATGTCGATGACGACCTTGCCAGCAGGATCAAAAGGAAACCGGCACAGTCTGTCCGCGCTGGACTTATAGGAAATGCGGTTGCGAGCCAACACGGAAGCGTAGTCTCCGTGGTAGCCCTCCTTGTGGAGTCCGTTCCACAACGCGATGCTCGATGGTTGGGCGAAGTCTGTCATGGCGTCCTCGCAATGTGAACGGAAACCTCGATCATTTGAAATCGCTCGCACGGCTGTTCGGAGACAATCTTGACAACCTTGCCCCCGGCCCACGCGACCATTTCGTTGAAGTGACTGCGGCGACGCAGCACACCAGCTTCGGTCGCCAACACGGCTTCGCGGGGCTCTCCCTCCCAATTGTCCACAATCTGGTCGGGGTGTAGCGGCTCCTTGTAGCTCATCGCCAAGATGCCCGTCGCCTTCAGGCTGCGGATAACCGCAGTCAATTGTAGTTCGAGGTCGTGGTTGCTCATGTGCGGGGCAACGTAGTGCGACATGGCCAGATCGAACAAGCTGTCCGTCAAGGCGTCCAGATCAGTCGTGAACAAATCTACTGCGTCAACCACGCTACTGCCTGCTTCTTGCGTCACGTCGTAGGCCCACACCTTGGCGCAGCGTGACGCGCACTCCCGAACCCAGCCACCTAGCCCAACGCCGATGCACAGCACCCGCGAGTCGGGTTGGAACAACTCTCGGCATCCCAAGACTCCCAGGTGCGGCTCGAACCCAGTCCCCGTTAAGGCGCTGGGGTCGTGTTCGCTGTGGGCTCTCTCCCAGGCTTCGCGCTTCCACTGCTCGTATGGTGTCATGGTAGATCCCTGTAGGCTTTCAGTTCGCTGATAGGAATGGGCGTGGGTTCCGGCCACTCTCCCGTTGGCACATTTTCCACCGGGAACCACTCATCAGGAACGCGATAACACTTGCAGTTCGATTCGTCGAGGATGAAGTTTCCAACGGCGTACTTCTGAAATTCCTCGGTGGTCATGTTCCCCAATCCGGCACCCCAGAGGAGACGCTTGTAGTCGCTGAACTTGTAGTGCACCACACGGATCGTGCTCTGTGAGTACGTCTTGATGTGACACGGGTAGGAGGGGCGGTCCAGTCCTTCAGCGGTCTGAATGTGCATACCGGGCACGACGCGCCAGAGTCGCACGAACCACGGCGGCCCCCACGCCCCGTCGTCGCGAGCCCACCTTTCGGAACGCCACATGTTGACCTCCTTGAACCCGTAGGCTTTGATATCGAGTCTGGCTGTCTCGGCAAGCCTACGCAAGCCCCCAGTGGTCCCAAACCGATCGACCACCTCGTCCGCATCTTGCCAGAAAATCCAGTCAGGATTGAGCGTCAAGGCGTATTCTAGGAGTTGCTGCTTGTGGAATAACTCCCGCTGGAAGTCTCTGGTTCCTCCTAGGATGACATGCGGAGTGTACTCTCTGCACACGGCCACGGAGTCGTCGGTCGAGCCGTCGTCATAGATGCAGATGTCGTCGCAGAACTGCCGCATGTTGTTCAGGCAGCGGCGAAGATTCCCGCGCTCTGACTCGTTGTGGATCTGAAGGAAGCCGCAGAGGTTCACGGTGGCCTAGAGAAAATTGGCGTGGGGTGGATCAGGATCAAGAGCATAGTCGATGGTCTTCATGGTTCGCGTAAACATACATCGGGGGCAGGAGTGGGCGTCGAAACTCTTCAACTTGTTCTCGGTCGATGGCGAGAACCAGAACTCACGGAAGGACTGATCTGCCAATGATCCCAACAAACCGATGCGGTTAAAAGAAACAACACAGCACCGATAAACGTTCAAATCCGCGCCGATGTACGTACACAACCGACTGAACCAACAGGTTCGGAAGTCCGGTTGCCCCTCTCGCAAATCACTCACGCGGTCGCCGAAGAGGTTGAACACAGTGAACTTGTCGTCGGCCAAGCGTTCGGCTTCGTGGCATAGCTTGGCCGCTTCCATGCCGAACCCGTCGAAGTACCGCGCCCCCTCATTCTGAAACACGGCCGAAATGCGGAAGTTGTCTGCGCCGTCCGCCTTGGCGTTCTCGGCTGCCGTCAAGACCTCGCTCCAATTGTCGGCAGTGACCACGAATCCCACGCCAATGAGTTGGTGACGGTCGCGGTTCGGCGCAGCACACTGGTTGCGGATCGTCTCGCGTACCTTGTCGTATCGCTCGGGTCGCACGCTACGAATCATAGCGTAGGTATTGCGGCATCCAGCATCCACGGAGTAGCGAATCCACTTGGCTGCCGTCAGTGTCGCGGTGTGTTCCGGCGACCAGCGACCGCCGTTCGTTACCAGCCCGAGGTCAATGCCCGCATCTAGGACAAGGCGGCAGAAGTCTATGAAGTGCGGGTGGCAAGTCGGTTCGCCGCCACCCGTTACCTCAATCGCTTTGACGCCCATTTGCGCACAATCGGCCACGATCTCCTGCAACGTCTCGTATGGAATCTCGTCCTTGGGGTTGAACGTTTCGTTGGACGAGTAGCCTGGCTGGCGATACGAGCAAAACCGGCACCAGGAATCGCAAATGTTGGTTATGATGCACTGGACGTGCACCGGCGCGCAATGCTTCCCGCTCCTGAGCGAGTCGATGGCATCGCGCTGGTGGAATATCTTCAGGGGGCTATAGACGGACTTAGGGACTGCCATCACTACCCTCTCTCTGCAATGTCAACGGGAACGTACATTTCATGCCCTGCTCGCGGTCGCGTGCGTACAATCTCCTCGCATGGAAGCAAATCCGGCCACGAAAACCAGGAGATTGGGTTCCACCATACTGGTTCGTTGACCAGCACGATTCGCTCTATGCTTATTACCTCGCACACCTCTTTGATGCGTTGCAACAGTCCCCAAGCGGACGCTATGTACGCATACTCAAAATCGTCTATCGCGTACTCCACATTGTACGGGTGCGACTCGCATCCCTCTTTCGCTTTATGCCATGTGACGCTCATGCTGAATGCCTTGAGTCCCATTGTGCTGCCAGCCACTTCAGGTGTTCCTTGTGGTCTTGTACTTCGACATGCGGACACACGGCCGCGTACAACTGCTTGTCAACGTCGATCCGTTCGTACTTGACTGGATGGCGCTTGAGCCACCACTGCGGGAACCATCGTTCGCGGAAGGCTTGCCACCAGTCTGTCGGCCACTGACGATGAACAACGACTCGTTCTGATGGCATCCCAACGATATATGTTTCGAGTTGTGTCACAAAGCCTCTTAGCCTCTCATCGCGCCATCGCTCGATGGATCCGCGGTTAAGCAGGCGCTCTGTGTCGTGTTCCAGATTGCTCACGGTGAGGCGAATCTTGTCGGCGTAATACTGCCGGATTGTCGGAGGTCGAAAATCATCCATTGTCACGAGTTCCTGTATTTCTCGAAGTTCTTCGTGTCCTGCCCGAGCGGAAACCAATCCGGCTCGTAGCGCTCCTGGAGAATGTGAAACATCGCGTGGTCGGGTTCTTGCGCAATGTGCCCTCGATACGCAAACGGGTTGTCCGGGTGCTTCTCGTCGTACCCGTACTTTCTGGCAATGGCTCGCATCATCCAGAGGTCTTCGCTACCTCGCCCCACGAACGCTTCGTTCCAGCGAAGGTCGCCCAGCACGTCCGTGCGGATACTGAACTGCGAATTGCCAAATACTGGCGACCCGTGCGTGTGGTTGTTCGTGGGGGTTCTGTACGCTTCAAAGGCCCGCATATACTCGTGGTACTTGGCAAACCAGCCGTCCACGAGAGCGTCCCGGTCAGATGCGACCGTAAACTCTCCAAGCCGGTCAGGTGCTAGGTATCGCACGCGGTACGACAGAATCGTCGGAGCGTCATCTTGAAACAGAGCATCGACGTTCTCCATCCACCGCTTGCCAACAATCGCGTCCCCGTCGATGAACGTCAGTACGTCCGCGTGGCCGTATCGCGTGGCGATGTCCATGCCGATATTCAACGCCAGCGGCTTGCAGAAGACGTTGTGCTGCCTCCAGCAACGACATAAGGCGAAGTGCTCATCGTTTGGCACCTCTGGAGTTACGTCGGACCCCAGGTCAACGACGACACAACTCCAGTCGGTAACGCCACAGATGGCAGCGCTACGCGCGATGGACCAGATGCATGGAGGAAGATACTCGCTCCGGTTTCTGTGTGGAATGATGATCGAATGATGCACGCTTCAACCCCGTAAGCACCGACTCTGTTCTGGGCGTCCATGCCTACCCCACTGCCTCACTTCACCAGCATCGCCATTGCGCCGCCGATCGCTCCCGCCAGCGTACCCACTGCGCCGATGAGAACACACACGGACTTCACACTGAGCGTGTCCACACGGCCCTGTTCCGCCGCCTCCATGCGAGTTAGGACGCCAGCTTTGCCGTTGCCGTAAATCGCTACCTCATGCTTCTGCACCAGCGCCTTGCACGGCCCGCATCCCTCGGCGATCTTGACGAGGGCGGCCTTAACCTCGGCTTGCCCGGCGAACAAATCGTCAAGTCGCTCGTGAACGCGGGTTAGGTCGTGGTCTTTAGTTTCGTCCGGCATTATGGTCCTCTAGATAATCTCTGAGAAATTCACGC
>Ga0172381_10003129_pt1 | contig 17704 bp, 19 predicted proteins | sample Leawel6488metaG_FD_119754 | JGI IMG/M metagenome (GOLD analysis project Ga0172381, IMG submission 119754) | Leachate microbial communities from a municipal landfill in Southern Ontario, Canada - Leachate well 64-88 metaG | ecosystem: Engineered > Solid waste > Landfill > Unclassified | place... | reverse complement strand
TTTAATTAATTTATGTAATGCTTTCTGGAAATTTTATATATTTGTCAATGAGGGATTTAGTTAATGAAATATGTGAATTATGAAAACCGAATTTTTGGTATCTGCCTTAATAAAAACTTTTTTTGCATCTTGTAGTAATATAAATTGACAATGCCGGAGAAATTGCTGGAAATACTGATCCGGGAACCAATGAATTTGTTTACTCTTATACCCTGGACGGCACTCTAGCGGGAGCAACTATCTAAAAATAATTTTAAGGCAACTGTTATTTTGTTTATATGTAAAAAAACATTTTCTTTTATGAATAATAACCAAGGCGAAGAAATAGCATTTTTTAGCTTTTTTACCAGTTTTTTGATGTTCCAGTCTTCTTCCGGCAGAAATCAACCTAAAACTTATAGCTTGCTCAAAATTAAAACTTTGGTAAAAACAGTATTTGTATTCATTTCTTATGTATTCATTTCTTTATTGACGATAATTCACTTTTCCATTCATGGTATCACGGTGTTATACCTGGGAGTATTGTTTGCTTATTCATTCCCGTTAATTTATCTATTTATGTTTGATTTACTGCCAATGATGCCATTGATGCCTTTGAACAGTTTCAAAAAAAGAGAAGATAGGTTTAAATAAATGAAGGAAGGGTTAATCTTTTTGCGTGAAAATTTAGCTTGGTTACAGCATGTATTGATTGAGTACAAGCTGCTTTACTTCGATTTATGGTCGATAGTTCATTTCTTGACCGGGGGCTTGTTGTTTGCCATTTTATCTGCTCTGAACTGTAAACAACACTGGAAATGGTTATTTATCATTATTACAGGTTTTGAAATACTTGAAGCCACAGTCTTTATTGGTATTTTAAAGCTGTTTATGCCCGAAAAACTACCGGATGTTTTTATTGATATTCTTCTGGGAATGGCTGGCGGGTATTGGGTGTTTTTAATGTTTGGAAAAAATAATACAGGCATGCAGACCAAAAAACACGTTGTAATGCTTGTCACTGCCGGGGTAATTGCTTTTTTCTGGACGGGGTTTTATCCCTATCAGCTGAATATTTATCCTGATAATACCGGCCCCATCAGTATTACAACTTTTTTGTTCTGGTGGGTCACAGGGTATCTCCTTGTCCTGATTTTCCATAAAATTCAAACAAGGCTTAACAATAGATTGTATTCGATACTTACAATTTCTCTTTTATTCTATCTGCTTCTGATCCCATTTAATTATCTGATTTCCGAAGTTTTTAATATTCGTGAGATATCACATCAACACAACCTTGTAATCGGATCGTTTATATCTTTAAATTCATCATTAGTAAAGTTCTATCTCTTTTTGCCCCTGGTACTGGCCTCTGCTTATAGTTGCTTTTTATATCTGACTCGAAAAACATTCGTTCATAATAACCGATCATGTCAAAAAGAATAGTATATATTTTAATTATCGTGCTTCTTGTTCTGTTAGGCCTGGTTCGTTTCGATAGATACTTAGCTCAAAAAAGCAAAACTAAAATGGATGTCCCGGTTCATGCGGAAATTGGTGATTTGCTGTTTAGATCTTTTTCTTATACTGTGGCAAGCAGTAGTTTATACAGGTACAGTGGAATGCCTGGTCATGTGGCAATAATTATTACAGAAGGTGAATTTTTGCCCGACGAAGCATCATACTCTGCAATTAAAGTAATTGAAGCCAGGTATTACGACCGTTCTAAGAAAAAAAAGAAAAATAACCGGGTTGGTATCAATCCGGCTGATATAAATTTTGGTGAAAAATATAAAGGGCAACGATTTTTACTCAAGACGCACTTAAACGACAAGGAGAAAGCAAAATTGGTGGCTTATTCCAATTCTCAGATTGGTAAACCGTATAACCTTTTTGCCGATAAACATGATACTATGGAGTACAATTGTGCTACTTTTGTGCGTCATGTTTTAGATTTTACTGCCAAAATTGATGTCGACGGAGATGGAGGAAGTATGTTTTTTCCAAATGATATTTTTGATTACCCTCTTTATCTGGAAACAAATAACCGAATTCATTTTTAGATCCGCTAAATTTGTTAATATATTACACTACTGTCCCGTTAAGAACGTAACTAACGTTAATAATTAGTTAATATATAATTTATTACAAGGGATTAACTTTGTACACGATTTGAATTGAATACTTTTATACGCAGAACCAACAGGTGATGCGTGCTGAATACCGGTAAAACCGTTTTTCCTCTGATTAAGGCCCTCATCCCAAGACACAAATTCAACAAATTTGTTGCCAGATATAACAGAGACTATCGAGTCAGGAATTTCTCCTGCTACAATCAGTTCCTGGTTATGAGTCTGGCCCAGTTCGCCAATAAAAACAGTCTCCGTGATATAGAAACCAGCCTGCAGGCTGTCTCCTCCCACAAAATGTATCATCGCGGTATCAGCTACGCCGTATCAAGCAATACACTGGCAAAAGCCAACGAGACCAGAGACTGGCGAATCTACCGTGATCTGGGGATGGAGCTTGTCAAAAAAGTTCGGCCATTGTACGCTGACGATCCATTCCGGTTGGATCTGGATAATATAGTCTACGCATTCGACAGTAACACAATCAGTCTGAGCCTGAAGCTCTGATCCTTCTACGGATTCCGAAGCGTATCGGATAACGGAAGCCCACTCAGTCTGAGCCTGAAGCTCTGCCCGTGGGCAAAATTCAGGAAGACCAAAGGAGAATTCATAATACATACCCGGATGGATCTTAGAGGCAATCTTCCTGTGTAAATCAACCTCACAGATGAATAATATTTCCAGCCTTATTTCAGTTAAGTTCTTTTTTAAATAAATAGCTGAAATAAACATATTTGTTGGATGCAAAATTGTTATATGTATCAGACCCCACGGCCCCGGCAAAATTCAGCGCAAGGTTGTGAAGGAATTTGGGAGCCAGTTTATAAATAAGTTTGCGTCTGCGCGTGTCGTCCAATGCAAGGGCAGCAGTAACTTCGTGATTGATATTTCTTTCTTTAACAACAGTTAATCCGCTCTCTTCCAAATCTTTTTTTAGTCCTTCCATTTCATTATCATACCTGAAATCCGTAAATAAAAAGTAACCTCCAAGACGTAAAATGCGGACGACTTCTTTCAAAAAGGCATTCATATTGGGATACCGGTGCGACGATTCTACGTTAATGACAATATCACAGGAGTTTTTCTCCAGTTTTAAATTTTGGGCATCGCCCTTTAAAAAAGACAACCCCTTCATTTTATAATGACGGTTACAGAACAGGATTGCCCGGTTGTTCAGATCTATACCCAGGGCAGATGCAACTGGGAAGATACGGGCAATATAAGAAAGGCCTCCGCCTCTGCCACAGCCTATTTCCACAATATCTTTACTTTCAGTATCAACGCTACTCATCAGATGAAGATAGAGCTGGAGTGAATACTTGTCAGTTTCACTTTTTTCATCTATGGTAATATGCCGGTCCTGATCATGATACCCAAAATTCATGAAAAGTATTTCGTCATTCTTGTCTGCTTTATTCACATACCAATACCAAATACGAAATAAATGTTCACGGAGACTTGTTTTTAATGTCATAATATCAGGCCTGGTTTCATGTTCCTTAAATTGTATACCTGTGAACGCACATTCTGTGCCCAATCCCGGTGAGACGTTGAATTAACAAACATTTGATGTGGGATAGGTTTACCAATAATAACTTTTACAGTTCTATTCCTCTTCTTAAATATCTCACGGGGCAGGAGCATTAACTCCAGATTTACTTTTATGAGAAACAACCGCCGTAACGAGAAGATAGTATAGAATAAAATTGAATTCCTCCCGTAAAAATATATGGGGACAATGGCCCTGTTGTTTGAAATGGCTTTTTTGATAAAACTCTTTTGCCATACAGTATCCTGAATTTTTTTATCATACACTCTGGACACTTCCCCTGCCGGGAAATGTGTGATAGGAATATCCAGTGCAAAGGTATCATCCAAGGCTTTGACATAGGCTTTTGAAGACCTGTCATACACGTTAACTGCAGCAATGAACGGATTCAATTGCGGGATCAGCATAAAAGCATCGTTGGCAATGGCTTTCAGTCGACCGTATTTTTCGGATACAATATGGGTAAGAATCAATCCGTCCAATATACCGTACGGGTGGTTAGCCACAAAAAAGCATTTGCCGTTCTCAGGCAGATTCTCTTTCCCCTCAACTTCAATCGTAACGTTGAATTCTTCAATGATTTTATCCAGAAAATCTTTACCCGAATAATCGGAATACTTATTGAGGATGTGATTGATTTCGTCTTGTTTGACAATTGAAATGATGCATTTTACTGCAAATCTGGGAATTCTTGTCAGGATTTTTGACTTACTCTCCCTGATTGTTTTTTCTATATCTATATACTTAATGTTTTTGTCAAGCTCTGTCATTTACTCTCATTTTAATAATACTCTCCCAGATGCTGACAAATATCAATAAACAATTCGGATTCTCAACCATTGTATTTGTTAATTCCGTATAAATATAAGGTACAATTCCGGAAATCTATTAATCTCACAAGCCAATACACCCTTGTTATGAATTGCTAAGTGATAATGCTTATAATGCTTATTCACTTGTGTCCGGTTAAAAAAATCTCTATTCTTATAAACATTTTTATATCAATATTATACGGTCAACATTTTATTTTTTAATTAGAGATTTAAACCTTCAAAAGACCTTAAGCATAAGTTTCAAATATATTAAATATCAACTTCTTAGAAATCATTCAATAATTGAAAAATGTTTACCCGGACAGCAATGCATTTGATTTTAATACATTCCAAAGCCTTTCATCCTCATATAGCCCCCGTTTTGAGGATGAACCTGGGATTTTCTGCCTTTCTTCCTCATATAGCCCCCGTTTTGAGGATGAACCTGGGATTTTCTGCCTTTCATCCTCATATAGCCCCCGTTTTGAGGATGAACTGGGATTTTCTGCCTTTCATCCTCATATAGCCCCCGTTTTGAGGATGAACCTGGGATTTTCTGCCTTTCATCCTCATATAGCCCCCGTTTTGAGGATGAACCTGGGATTTTCTGCCTTTCTTCCTCATTTATGGCCGTTTATGTCAAGGGGATAGTGATTTCCTTTGATTATCTCACCTTGGGGAGGGATTACCTTCGCGCCGCAGGCGCTCGGTGTTCCCCAGGGGGGAGGCTTCAGTTCCAAAAACGCAAAGCACCTATATGTAACTTTTTTATGACAGCTGCCGGGAAAAACAAGCCATCTTGTTTTTCTGGCAAGCTGCCATAAAAAAACACGGACATAGTCCGTGTCTTTGCATTTTTGGAACTGGCGGAGAGAGGGGGATTCGAACCCCCGGAACCCATAAGGGTTCAACGGTTTTCGAGACCGCCCCGTTCGACCGCTCCGGCATCTCTCCGTTCATTTTGAGAGCAAAACCGTATTTGAACCCAATGGCCGACAATTTGCCGTCAAAGCCCGGTTTTGATTCGTGGCCGACAATTTGCCGTCAAAGCCCGGTTTTGATTCGTGGCCGACAATTTGCCGTCAAAGCCCGGTTTTGATTCGTGGCCGACAATTTGCCGTCAAGGCCCGGTTTTGATTCGTGGCCGACAATTTGCCGTCAAAACCCGGTTTTGATTTGTGGCCGACAATTTGCCGTCACACACTAGTTGAGTTCCGTTGCGGTTTATTTGCCGGCACAAGTCAATACGCACAAGTCAATACGCACAAATCAATACGTACAAGTCAATACGGTGGTACATTCGCTGCTCCCTTCGGGGCTGGCAAAGGTAAGGATTCTTTTTATTTTTTGGAGAAAAATTTGTACTTGAAAATTAGCAGGTAAAGGGCGCCGCAGGTGATAGCAGAGTCGGCAATATTGAAGATGAACTGGAAGAAGACAAAGCGGCGGCCGCCCCAGATGGGGAAATTTTCGGGTAGGACTGTGTCAATCAGGGGAAAGTAGAGCATGTCTACTACTTTGCCGTGCAAAAATGTACCGTAGCCGCCTTCAGGAGGAAACATTTGGGCGACCTGGGTGACGCCGGATTCGTTGAAGATCAGTCCGTAGAAAGCGCAGTCTATTATGTTGCCAACGGCTCCTACAAAGACCAGCGAAAGACCTACCAGGACGCCCATAGGGGTTTCGGGTTTTTTCAGCAACCTGACTATGTACCACATGATAAAGATGCTCAATCCTATACGGAACAGGCTCAGAATGAGTTTGCCGGCTTCTCCGCCAAAGACCATGCCAAAGGCCATGCCTTCATTTTCCACAAAAAACAGCTGGAACCATCTGCCCAAAACAGGAACGCTTTGGTGAAGGGTAAAGTGGGTTTTTATCCAGATCTTAGAAAATTGATCCAGAATAAGAATGGTACTGATAATAATGGCTGTGATCTTACCTCTGGATATTCTGCTTTTCCCCATGGAACCTTTATTCTCTATTGTTCTTCGCTTCTACTGAAAGTGTTGCGTGAGGTACAAGGCGAAGGCGTTCTTTGGGTATGAGCTTTCCGGTTTCCCGGCAAACTCCGTACGTTTTGTTTTCAATTCGTACCAGCGCCATTTCCAGCGACTGGATGAATTTTTGCTGACGCATAGCAAGTTGACCGGCTTCTTCCTTGGAGAGGGCAGAAGCTCCTTCTTCCAAAACCTTGAATGTAGGAGATGTGTCTTCTGTATCGTTACTCTGGCTATGGGTCACGATAGCTTTCAGTTCTTCATAATCGGCACGGGCCTGTGCCAGTTTTTCATTTATCAAGGCTTTGAATTCCTGGAGTTCCTGGTCTGAATAACGAACCTTTTCTCTTACCTCTTCCGTCGCTTTTGGAGCGCTTGTAGTTTTTTTCTTAGTCATGGTTCTAATTTTTTGGGAAACACAAATGTAGTATTTAATTATGATTTGTCAATATGAATGTTCAGGGTGCCGTTTTCCCATTCTACAACATGCGCTGCAGGGGGTGAGGCAGACAGGGTGATCTCAGTGGCAAGCACCTGTTGGGCAATGTATTGGGAAAAATCTTTTAAGGCCTCGGCAACCTCACTACGGTCTTCCAAAACCACCCGTATCTTATCTGTGACTTCCAGACCTGTGTCTTTACGCAGGTTCTGTATCCGGTTGACCAATTCACGGGCAATTCCCTCCCTGCGCAGGTCTTCGGTTATGGTGACATCCAAAGCAACAGTCAAAGGTCCGTCGGTTGCTATAAGCCAGCCGGGCATATCCTGTGAGGTAATGGTGACATCGTCACGTTCCAGGAGAACGGGACCGGAGGTAAGGGCCAGGGTAAATGTACCGTTTTCAGTGGCTTTTTCAAGCTCATTGATCTCCTGCTGGGAAAAGCCGTTCAAAACAGCGGTGATCTCTTTCATTTGGGGACCGTATTTTTTCCCCAGCACTTTGAAATTGGGTTTAATGCCTTTGTGGATCAGTCCCGCTGTGTCGTGTATGAATTCCAGATCCTTGACGTTGACCTCACTCAGAATGATAGGACGCACCTGTTCCAGCTTTTCAGCCAGTGCAGGATCCAGCACGGGGATCAGGATCTTGCTCAGGGGTTGGCGTACTTTTATGTTGACTTTACGTCGCAAGGCAAGTACCAGCGAGGTACAACGCTGGGCCAGGTCCATGCGTTCTTCCAGGGCAGTATCTATATGGGTCTCATCGGCCACAGGCATCAATTCCAGATGTACGGAATCGTTGCCCGTTAAATCGGTATACAGCCGTTCCATATAAACCGGTGCCAGGGGCGCTCCCAGCAGGGCAACTGTTTTCAGGCAGGCAAACAAAGTCTGGTAAGCAGCTGCTTTCCGGCTGTCCATTTCACCTCCCCAGAAACGTTTGCGGTTCAGCCGAACATACCAGTTGCTCAACTGGTCACATACAAAGTCCTGGATCAAACGTCCGGCAGTTGTGATGTCGTAATCCTCGTAGGCATTCAAAACTTTGATGGTCAGTGTATTGAGCAGCGAAATGATCCAGCGGTCTATCTCGGGCCGTTGCTCTACGGGGACCCATCCGGTTTGATCAGGACCTGCCTGGGCAGTGGTAAAACAGTCCACATTAGCATACAGGGCAAAGAAAGAATACGTATTGTAGAGTGTCCCGAAGAATTTGCGTCGGATCTCGTCCACTCCACCCTCGTCAAAGCGCAGGTTGTCCCAGGGCTGGGCATTGGTCATCATGTACCAACGCAGTGGATCGGCTCCGTATTTGTCCAGCATCGTGAAAGGATCCACGGTGTTGCCTAGGCGTTTGCTCATCTTGTTGCCGTTCTTGTCCAGGATCAGCCCGTTGGAAAGCACGTTGCGGAAACATACGCGGTCGTTGACCATGGCGGCAATGGCATGGAGCGTGAAAAACCACCCGCGGGTCTGGTCCACCCCCTCGGCAATGAAATCGGCTACCTGCCCGAAAGCAGGGGTTCCCAGATTTTTCAGGCCTTCCTGCGAAAAGGGCATGGAGCCCGAATCAAACCAGACATCTATCAGATCGGATTCCCGTCGCATGGGTTTTCCTTTTGCCGAGGCAAGGATCCATTCGTCCACAAAAGGACGGTGCAAATCAATTTTGTCGTAATTCTGCGGTGTGAAATCTCCCGGAATAAAACCTTTGTCTTTCAGGGGGTTGGACTTCATGAATCCTTGTTTAACGGAATCTTCCAGGGCATCGTACAATTCCTGCAATGACCCTATGCAGCATTCCTCGCTGCCGTCTTCGGTGCGCCATACGGGAAGAGGCGTACCCCAGAAACGACTGCGGGAAAGGTTCCAGTCCTGTAGGTTTTCCAGCCATTTTCCAAACCGACCCGTCCCCGTAGAAGCGGGTTTCCAGTTGATGGTGTTGTTCAACTCTATCATGCGGTCCTTCACGGCTGTGGTACGGATGAACCACGAATCCAGCGGGTAATAAAGAACCGGTTTATCAGTCCGCCAGCAATGGGGGTAATTGTGGACCATTTTTTCTATACGAAAGACCAGTCCGTTCTTTTTCAGCCACATGCAAATATCCACATCCAAAGAATCAAACATTCCGTTTTGTTCTTTCTCTTCGGTCCATTGGGGATCGTAAACGTTTTTCACAAACCGCCCCGCAAAGGGTCTGTACTGATCCACATTGACGCGGGAGGCCACAAAAGCCGGATCCAGTTCTTCAGGAAGGTAGAATTTTCCGGTCTTGTCCACCATGGGGCATGATGCCCCGTTTTTGTCGGTCAAAAGTAAGGCGGGTATACCGTATTTTTTGGCAACCTTATTGTCGTCATCCCCAAATGTAGGGGCAATGTGTACGATCCCGGTTCCCTCTTCCGTGGTGACAAAGTCTCCGGTAATTACCCGAAATGCTCCTTCCCCCGGATTGATCCAGGGCAAAAGCTGGCTATAACGGATCCCTTCCAGGTCTTTTCCGGTATACGTTCCGGGTTCCTGAACATAAGGAACGGTTTTATCCCCCGGTTTGTAAGAAGCCATGGGTATTTCCGCATTTTTGGCAGGAAAAAGGGTTTCTTTCAGGCCTTCAGCCATAACCACGGAAACCGGGTCTCCCGTATAGGGGTTGAAAGTTCGCAGTTTAATATAGCGTATGCCCGGCCCTACACACAAAGCCGTATTGGAGGGCAATGTCCACGGAGTGGTAGTCCAGGCCAGGAAATACACCTGTTCGCCCTGCACGTTGAAAAGAAACCTGCTTTTCTCGTCCGGGATCACGGCAAATTGTGCAGTACAGGTTGTGTCTTTTACGTCTTTGTAACAGCCGGGCTGGTTCAGCTCGTGGGAGCTTAGTCCCGATCCGGCGGCCGGAGAATAGGGTTGTATGGAATATCCTTTGTAGAGGAATCCCTTTTTATGGATCTCCTTCAGCAGGTACCATACGGTTTCGATATAAGAATTGTGATAGGTCACGTAGGGATGACTCATATCTACCCAATAGGCCATCTTTTGTGTCAGGCTTTCCCATTCCCTGGTATATCGCATCACTTCCTTGCGGCATATGGCGTTGTATTCTTCCACGGATATGGTTTTGCCGATATCTTCCTTGGTAATGCCCAGCATCTTTTCAACGCTCAGCTCTACGGGCAACCCGTGGGTGTCCCAGCCAGCCCTTCTTTCCACCCGGAAACCCCGCTGTGTCTTGTACCTGCATACCACATCCTTAATTGTGCGTGAAATGACGTGATGGATGCCGGGTTTCCCGTTTGCCGAGGGGGGGCCTTCAAAGAAAATGAAGGCAGGTGCTTCGGGACGTTCGTCAATGCTACGGCCAAAAGTATTGCGCTTATTCCATAATTCAACAATTTCATCCTGGATGGCTGGCAGGTCAAGGTTCTTATATTCAGGGAACTTCATATTAAAACGGGGTAAAAAATAGTTTGCAAAGATACGAATCTTAGCTATCTTTGGAAACATGTTAGCGAAACTTTCACTCAATTACATAGATATCATACTTTTAATAGTATGGATACTGGCTATTATTGAAGGACTGAGCAAGGGGCTCATCAAACAGGTTTTTGGTATTCTGGCACTGATACTGGCTTGCTATTTTTCGTTTCATTTCTCGGGATTTGCCGCTGACCGCATTGTGGAATGGTTCGGATGGAACGGAGACGGTCTGAAGATCGTGGCCTTTGTGGTGACATTCGTTATCGTACTTATTGTTGTCTCGTTATTGGGACGTCTTCTGGACCGACTTTTGAAAATTGTCCTTCTGGGATGGCTCAACCGTCTGACGGGAGCTATATTCGGGTGGATAAAATGGAATATTCTGCTTGTCATTTTATCCTATGTTTTGACCCTGATCAACGACTATGCACCGTTCCTGCCGACAGAAGCTTTTGAGGCTTCCCGCCTGTATCCGGTAGTAGAGAAATTTTCTTCCATCTTGATGCCGTACCTGCCCTTCCCGGGATCATAATTGTCCCACTTCCTTTTTTTTGTTTGATCCTTTTATTTTTATTGTCCCGGAATTTTTATTCCCACGGGTTAGGTTTGCAACATGAAGGCAATCCAAAAACCGTCCTATCCCGCTCTTGCGGGCACGTCAATCAGCGAGGAGATCTTTGACAGGAAAGATAAGAAGGGGTTTTTCATTTTTTTCATAGCGATTATCGTAGCTACCGTGACAGGGATGGTTGCCTTTCTGTTGTTCGTATCCACGGAGTTGTCCGGTGTGAAGGGTTCGGGAAGTGTCGTAAACGGGGACGTGCGGGCTCTGTTTTCGGCATGCGAACCGGTGCGGGAAGAAGGGACAGCTCCGTTTTTAAAAGAAGGTGGGGATGGGAAAAATAAAATTCAGGCAACACCATGTGAGTGATTGCGGAGCGGCATGCCTGGCGTCTGCTGCTGCCTGGTTCGGTTTACGCTTTCCTCTGGAGCAGATCCGGCAAATGAGCGGTACGCAGACGCACGGCATTTCCGTCCAGGGAATCCGGGAAGGGGCACAGGCATTGCATCTGATAGCAGAAGCCTACGGACGCCCGGGACAGGCTAACCCGGCAGATGAAACAACATTGATGAACATTCCCGTCCCGTCTGTTTTTCATTTTCTGAAACCAAACGGATACACACATTTTGTGGTTTTTTACGGCCTGACTTCCGGCCGTTTTGGCAGAAAAAGAAAATGCCGTATCATGGATCCGGAAGACGGCAGGATGCACCGGCAACCGGTAAGGTATGTGCTTTCCCTCTGGACTGGTGTGATTGTGACCCTCCGGCCCGGTCCGGATTTTAAAAAAGGGAACTTTATACCCGGGTTCATTCACCGCGTAAAGGTTTTGATGAAAGGACAAAAGCGACTGTTCTTTAACGGACTGGCTGCTTCTTTTCTATACACTTTTACAGGCATAGCCTCTGCCCTGTTCCTGCAGCAGATAGCAGACAAGGTTATCCCCGGGGGACAGGAAAACGTGCTGCGGATTTTGGGATTTTCCATGTTATATATTGCCGTTTGTGCCATGGCCCTTAATATATTCAGGGTACGTTTTCTTTTACGTACCGGATTTAGGACCGCCATGCGTCTGGCTACCGGGTTTTACCGGCACCTGATGTACCTGCCTCAACGGTTCTTTGATCAAAGGCCCTCGGGGGAGCTGGTAGCCCGAATGAATGATACTTTCAAGGTAAGCAATTTTCTGAGTAACGGTTTGATGAATATTGCGCTGAGCGTTTTTACGTTGTTTTTCTCTTTTGGGATCATGTGGCTGTTCAACCGGAAACTCACCCTCATATGCCTGGCATGCCTCCCCCTTTACGCAGTCATATATTACCTGTTTGACCGGAGGAATAAAAACACACAACGCCTGATCATGACTTCACAGGCTGCTCTGGAATCGGAACTGGTGGACTCTCTGCACGGAACGGCCCAGATAAAATACAGTGCGGCCCAGGAACATATTATTCGTAAAATCCGGGAACACTTTGGCCTGTACATACGACATGCCTATCGTGGAGGGATGAATCAGCTGGGTGCCGCAACAGGAGGTGATGTAATCAACCGCGGATCGGGGCTTGCAATTTTGTGGCTGGGAACAACCTTTGTCACACAGGATATAATGAGTTTTGGGGAATTGTTGTCTTTTTATGCCCTGACTGCATATTTTTCAGCTCCAATAAGCGAGATCATCGGGTTCAGCCAAAAATACCGGGACGCCCGGATCGCGGGAGAGCGTCTTTTCGAGATCATGGAACTGGAAACGGAGCAGGATCCATCGGGAAATGAACCGGAACGCCGGGAAAATCCGTTACCGGATACTCATGAAGAGAACCTGGTCATCGAACAAATTTACTTCCATTACCCGGGCAGAATGGTCCTGTTCCGGGACTTCAGTTATGTTTTTCCTGCAGGGAGCATCACAGGAATTGCCGGCGAAAGCGGCTCGGGTAAGAGCACCCTGGGGCAGCTGTTGCTCAGGATGTATAAACCGGAAAGGGGTACCATCCGGCTGGGAAATATACCCGCCTGTGAGATACCGTTGAATACGTGGCGTAAATTAGTAGGCATCGTGCCTCAGAAAGCCGATCTGTTCCGGGGAAACATCCTGGAAAATATAACCCTGGGGGATCAGGATCCTGATATGGACCGGGTACTTACGCTTTGCAGGCAGCTGGGATTGGATTCTTTTCTGGATGCCCTGCCAAGGGGGATATTGACTCCGGTTGGAGAACAGGGTATACAGCTATCCGGGGGACAGCGTCAGCGCATAGCCCTGGCACGTGCCGCTTACCGCAGGCCCCGCTGGCTCATACTTGACGAGGCAACATCCTCCCTGGACAGTACCTCGGAGACGTATGTGATGGAAGCGTTGCTATGCTGGAAAAGAGAGGGAACCGGGATTATAATTATCGGGCACAGGATGTCTACATTGTCTGTCGCCGGAACGGTTTTGTTGTTGGAAAACGGCCGTATAGCGGAACGGGGCGATCACAGGGAACTGATGGATAAAAACGGGAAATACGCTGTTTGGTGCAAACAGCAGGGATTATAAAAGCAAACGCGCGATTGCCGGCGGAATCTCACGCGCCTGAACGGTGAGAACTAATTTATTAAAACCTAAAAGTATGAGTGATTATGTGATGCGGAATTTTGGGTTCACTCCACTGGACCAAACGGCCCGGTGCGTGGTTACCGGAGGAGAATCCGAGTATGGTGCCCTGGGAGATATCCTGGAGGACCTGCTCAACGGACTGGCGGGAAAAATGGGTAAAGCAGGGATACTGGTTACCACTCTTGCCAAAAACATTGACAGTTTTATTGACGGATTCAGAGCGGGATGGAACAAATGAAAACGTCAGACTGCCCTCAATACATGCCGGGCTTTGTGTCGCTGAGCGACAACGCCTGCTGTGCCGTCACAGGAGGAATGTCCGATTTTGATGCCGACCTGGCATACAAATTCGGAGAGATCCTGGGACAGGCATTCCGTACTCTGTACGATATGGGATGCATCCTGTTCGGTAAACTTACAAAAGCGGCCGTACCGGCCTGATGCGTAAGTACTTGTTTTTAGCCTATCCCGTCGGGCTCTATGTCATTTTTTCGTTACCGGTACTGTTTCTGTCTGCCACTCTTAAAGCAGTATTCGGAACCGACCCCCTCTTAACACACGCTGTTGGTGCCATGGGGATGGTTCTGAGCCACATACAGGTCAAACGCAAACAAATGACAGACGTGCCTGCGGTGCCCTGGAAACGGATATTTTCTCTTGCGGGTATTATGCTGATTCCAGTGGCAACGCTGACACTGATCCTTACGGGAAAGGCTTTTTTTAATACAGTGACAGGATCCTTTCCCGCCATTGTTCTGGGAACGTTCTTCTGGGCGTCGCTAAGCGAAGAATTGCTGTTCCGTGAATTTCTTACCTGCCGTATGCAAAAGATCGGCATGCCCTTCTGGATCATCCTGTTGCTGCCGGCCTTGTTGTTTTCACTATGTCACCGTCCGGAATCCGTTTCTTTGCTTGCCCAGCGTTTTATTCTGGGAACCGTACTGGGATTCTTGTTTTTGAAAACAAAAGACCTGGCTCTGTGTTCGGCAACCCATTGGATTTACAACATTGTGATCTATACCTTTCATTATACTTTTCAGGAAGTTAGCGTTGTGTATTCGCCAGCGCGGGCTGCTCTGAACGTATTCCTGTGCCTGCTTTCTCTTTTGGGCATCGTTGTTGCATATTCTATAAATAAAAGTAAATTTGCAGGATATACTTAGTTATCATTATGAAATACCGTCCCTTTTATTTGTTGCTATTGGTTTTGATTCTTCCGTTATCCGTGAAGGGCCAACAGACATGGTCCCTGGAAGAATGCATCCGTTATGCCTGGGAGAACAACCTGACCATCAAACAGCAGGAACTGGGTGTGAATCAGACCGAGAACACCCTTTTCCAATCAAAAATGGCCTTTGGGCCCTCCGTTAGCGCACGAATTAGTGAAAATGTCAACTGGGGACAGTCCGTAGATTTGTCTACCCTTACCATCTTGAATCATGTGCGGAGTAGCAATACCGGCATGGGCATATATGCCGATATGGATTTATTTACCGGGCTCCAAAAACTCAATACCGTCAAACAGGAAAAATCCAAGCTCAGTATTGCCATCCAGGAAGTTCAGAAGTTGCGTAACGAGATCTCCATTGAGATCACCCGCAGTTACCTGAACGTATTGCTGGCCGGAGAGATCCTTGAGGCTGCCCGTCAAAGCCGTGAAAGTGTTGCCGAACAATGTAACAGAACACGCAAACTGGTAGATGCCGGCAGCCAACCGCTGAGTGCCTTGCTGGAAGTGGAATCGCAACTGGCAACTGAAGAATTGCAGGTGGTGGAAGCACAGAACAACCTGCGTACGTATTACCTGAATCTGCAGCAATTGCTGGATCTTCCCGCGAATGGCGATTTCCGGATAGTAACACCGCAAATCGGAGACCTTCATGAAATGGAACCCGTATCGGTAGAAGAACTTTTTTATGCCTCACAGGAACTGCCCCAGATCAAAAAATCCGGGTTCAGCCTGGAACAGCGACAACATGAACTGTCTATAGCACAGGGAGGTCGTTACCCACGTCTGTCTCTTTCATTAGGATATTCTTCATTTTATTCAGATGCAAACAAGAAGAAAGATGACGATACCACAGATGAGACAGGAGGAACAGGATCCATAGACGATCTTTTGGGTGGATCTTCCGCAGGGTTCTGGGATCAGATGAAAAACAATAACAACCCGTCCATAGGATTGTCGCTTACCATTCCCATCTATAATAAATGGCAGGTTAACACCAATGTGAAAAATGCCAGTCTGGGTGTTGAAATGGCAGAGCTGGAGATGAGAAATGCGCAGCAATTGCTCATGAAAGAAGTGCAGCAGGCCGCCAACGACGCCACATCTACTTACCTCAGGGTACAGGCGACCGAAAGGAACGTAAAGGCTATGGAAGAATCCTTCCGTTACGTGCAGCAAAAATTTGACATTGGAATGCTCAACGGAACGGATTACATTGTATCCAAAACGAATTTGTTCAAAGCAGAAAGCAATTATTTGCAAGCCAAATACGAGCACGTCTTCAAACTCAAGATACTGGATTTTTATAAAGGCATTCCCATAACGTTATAATAATTATCACCATCCCATGAAGAAATCAATATTGTGGATCATCATAAGTGCCGTTGTACTTATTGTCATTCTGATCATTGCAGGAAGAAACCGCTCGGGCAAAGGGATCCCCGTTACCTGGGAAAACCCCATTGTTAAAAACATTACCGAGATCATTCCTGCCAACGGTAAGATCCAGCCGGTTACCGAGGTGAAGATCAGTCCGGATGTATCGGGAGAAATCATCACTCTTAACATAAAGGAAGGAGACCCGGTACAAGCCGGTCAGGTTTTGCTGCAAATCAAGCAGGATCAGTACTTATCGGCACGTGACAGAATGAAAGCAGCCCTGAACCAGGCCAAGGCACAGCTGGCCCAGCAGGAAGCACAATACGAACAGATAAAATTGTCCTATCACAGAAATCTTTCATTGCATCAGCAGGGGGCCATATCCGAAGCCGAGTTCGAGGCCTCTTCCTCTGAATACGCCATAGCGGAAGAACAGCTGAACGCAGCGCGTTTCCACGTGGAGAGCTCCCAGGCAGGACTTGCCGAGGCGGAAGAAAGCCTGACCAAAACCACTATATTGTCACCCATGAACGGGATCGTATCCAAACTAAATGTGGAACGCGGGGAACGCGTTGTGGGAACAAGCCAGATGGCCGGAACGGAAATGCTTCGCATCGCCAACTTTCGGGAAATGGAAGTATTGGTGGACGTGAACGAAAACGACATTGTCCGCATCAGGCAGCGGGACACTGCCCTGGTGGAGGTGGACGCCTATCCGGGCCGTCAGTTCACCGGAGTGGTGACACAAATCGCCAACTCGGCAAAAAACATCGGGTCTGCCCTGGAACAGGTAACCAATTTTGAAGTGAAAGTCTATATTCTTCCTGAATCTTACAGCGATCTGGTGAGCGAAGGGTTCAGCACCCCGTTCAGACCGGGCATGTCGGCTTCGGTATCCATTCAGACGGAAACCCGCCGCAACGTGGTGGCCATCCCCATTCAATGCATAACCACACGGGCAGAATTGCTGCCTGACAGCATCCGTGTTCAGTTAGGGCCCAATGAACTGGTAGAACAGGTCTTTGTACTGCGTCCCGATAACACCGTGGAAGCGGTGAGGGTAAAATCCGGTTTGCAGGATCACATGCATATTGAGATCAGGGAAGGTCTGACTGTCGAAGATCAGGTGATTACCGGCCCTTATACAGCCATTTCAAGGACTCTGAACAACGGAGATAAAGTGGAACCGGAAAGTGAATAACCGATCCGTGCAACCTTTATTACTTTTACTGGAAACAAGCACTGTGGTGTGTTCTGTATCACTGGTACGGGGTACGGAAATCATTGCCCGCCGGGAGTCATCCACTCCGAAGGCCCATGCTTCGCTGCTTGCCGTTTTCATAGATGAGGTCTTAAAAGAACATCACCTGACTTTACGGGATTGCCAGGCGGTAGCCGTCAGTGGCGGACCGGGCTCATACACCGGGTTACGGGTAGGGGTATCTACAGCAAAAGGATTGTGTTTTGCTTCTTCATTGCCTTTAATAGCGGTCAGTTCCCTGGACCTGATCGCACAACTGACCGTTGACAACAATCCCGCTGAGCGGC
>Ga0172381_10003127_pt1 | contig 17707 bp, 14 predicted proteins | sample Leawel6488metaG_FD_119754 | JGI IMG/M metagenome (GOLD analysis project Ga0172381, IMG submission 119754) | Leachate microbial communities from a municipal landfill in Southern Ontario, Canada - Leachate well 64-88 metaG | ecosystem: Engineered > Solid waste > Landfill > Unclassified | place... | reverse complement strand
GTAAATCATCAATAACACCTAAATTAGATGCTTGTTTAATATCTTCTCTATCAGTAGGGTCAAGTCTATTTCTACGCATTTCTAAAATAGCACTTGGTAATGCTTCGGTAATTTCAGATCTTTTAGGAGTAACAGGTTGTATATTAGTTGGAGTTAATCCAGCTTGGGCAGATTCTGCTGGTGTTATCGAAGTAGTTTCTATCTGCTCTTGTCTAAATTTCTCAGCATAATTTTCAGTTAGAAATTGACCACCCTTACTTTTAAGACGATAATCAGATATGTTCTTATCAGTTATAAATTTACCAGTTTTAGTCTTAAATATAGCTGCAATTTGTTTATCACTAAGACCGGAGGATTTAAGTATATGACTAAGAATCTGTTCCGGTTTAACCTTAGCAGAAGGAGTTTCTTCATTAAGAATTTTACTAAGTTCTTCTGCAGATTTATAAGCATTCTCTATGCTAACCTTTATCTCAGGAGTATCATAACCAGTTTTAGCTGATTTGATACCTTCAGCAAGAGTTTTAGAAATATCCTTTAGAGATGATACTTTTTCTTCGAGAACGGCTTCTTTAGAGACGTTTTGAGACGGTTGTTTTTCTTCGGCAATAGGAATAGTCGGCTTTTCTAAATTCTCCTTGCCTTGCGTTTCCTTGTTCGTTTCCGTTGATTTTGGGGTATTCTTAGATGATAATTCAACTATTTCAAAAGGTTTCCCTCTATCCATGCTTATAATGCCATCATATCCTCGCTCTTTTGCCCATTTAATAACTTCTACATCTATTTTCTGATATAAATCTTTTTCGTCAATTTTTTGAAGTAATTCATCTCCAGTTAAATTTTTATCAGCACCTAATAATTTTTCACGTATATTTTCTGGTAATCTTTTTACTAACTGTTGTAATGGTGCTTGGTCTTGACCACCTTCAAACACTAAAGGATTTTTAAATGTCATTTCTTTACGTGTTTCTGGATAACCAGATTCATTTTTAGCCACATCATAAAATGGTTCATCTTGAAAATCTTTACCTCTATAAAATTTATCTAATGTATTTGGGTCACCAGATCGTAAACCAATCACTTTTACTTCCCCTTGTGTCGGCTCATTGCTCTTGATGCTGGGTGTTTCTCCTTCCACATCGAGTAAGCGATTTTCACTGCCTGATCCTGCGGTCTCCCTTCCTCCACTAACTTCTTCACCTTTGCTGATACCCACTTGTTCTTTTCCATATTGCTCTCTCGCTTGTCTAGTTACTTGTAGCAGTTCATCAGCAGTAGGATTGATACCTAATGCTAACTGCGATTCTTTATACTCTTTAACTTTGTCACTAACATATTCAGATTCTTTAACTACATTTTCTTCAGCGACACTTACTTTTTTCTTTTCTGCTAATATCTGTTTCTTAGTTTTAGTTTTATCTTTTATTAATTCAAATGGTAATTTAATTTCAGTGCCAATTATTGTTGCTTCATTACCTTTAATTTCAAGTGGAAGTAATTGACCATTAAAATCATAGAAAGTAGGATTTTCAGATTTAAGTGTTTTACCAGTAGTGGATAGATGTTGTATTTCTATCTTACGAGCAATAGATTTTGCTGCTTCTTCAACGACAGATTTAACATCTTTTACAAAATTATCAGGTTGTAAATCAGGTTCTTCTACTTTACTAAAACGAGTATCAATAGATGGTAATAAAGTTCCACCACGTTCTACAAATAACTGACGTCTAAAAGCTACTGGATCAGTAAAGTATTTTGGTAAATTACCTGCGATATATTTAGTAACATCAGAGAAAGGCATTTCCCAATCATTAGCTAACTTGATTGTTTTATTATTTAACTCAGCAGTATCAGGTAATCGAACTTTATCAAACAGCTTATTAGTTCTACCGATTATAGTTTGTCCAGCAGTAACTAAAGATAGCATCTGTAATTTGTCTTTATTCTTATCAACATAATCTTTTGGTAAGTTCTTAGTCCAGCCACCATAAATATCTTTAGCTGCAGAAGAAAGTCGTTCATTAGAAAGTGCTTGCCCAAAGGTCATAAGAACATGATTATCTACTTCATTATATCTCTTATATCTATCAGTTAATTCAAGTGGAGTATCACTTACTTTCTTAATATCACCATCAACCATTACTTTTCTAGCATCAATCTTAAACAGTTTGCCTTGTTCTTCGATAAAATACTGTTGAGAAAAATCAGTTGGATTTCCACGTCCATCCCAAGTTTCAGTATAAATAGCTTTACCAGTTCTACCTTGTTCAGCCAATACTCTTTTCATTGCAGATGGATTAGTAAAATGAGTTCCAGCAAATGCAAGTCCAGAAGCAAGTGCATCTCTCCAACTTCCACCTTCTAACTTGGTTGTTAAACTTCCAAATCCGAATGCTCCTGCTACTGAACCGAGTTCTTCAGCTAAAGCAGGTCTATCTCCTAGAACTCTTAATATAGCTTTAGCTCCGACTTCTCTGCCTAAAGAACCAGTTACAGCTCCTATTGCACCCATCTTAGCACTATTAGCTATTGCAAGAAATCCACCGCCAACTCCATGCTCTTCTACTGCTTCTTTAGTTTGTGGTATTCCCATTATATTAAATTGAACAGCTTGTTGAGCAGCTTGATTAACAGTCCTACCTAAGAACCCTTCATTAGCTAATAACGAAGCACGTCCTATTTGAGTAGTTTTCATTCCTGCTCCAACAGCAGAACCTGTTAAAAACATAAGAGGTAAATCTACTACTAGAGAAGCAGTTATTTCAGCAACATCTTCTATAAAAGATTTTTGATGGCCTAATCCTTTTTTTATGTTATAATAATCTGATAATACTTTCGTTTCTGCAGGACTAAGTTTAAGCAATTTATCATCTAAAGAAAAACCGTTATTAGTAAGTTTAAGATCAGGCATACTATTGCCCATATCATAACCACTAATCATCTTTACCCAACCATTAGTCATAGAACGATTTAGTGCCTTATCAGCAAAATCTTCTTCATATACTACACCTTTGTTCTTATATAAATCATTAAAAATCTGAGCAAAGGGTTTTTGTTCTGGACGCATTAAATCTATTTCATCGTCAGCAAACAAAGAAGATTTAACATCTATCTCATTTTCTGGTGTAAATAAATTACGTCCTAAAACAGTTTTAAGAACAGAATTAAGTTCTTGAGTTTGTTCACGTTGATATTCAGGTGAAGTTATCTGCTGAACTAAATCTAAATTCTCTTGAGTAATCTGAGCATCTTCGAGAGTATTCAATCCGACACCACGTGGAGATAATTTTATATCTCCTAGATCAGTATTAAAACCAGAATCAATAGGTATCTGATTCAGTCTCAAAGGTTTTATTGATTTTACTTTACTCATATTTCATCCAAGAATAAGGTTGATATGGAAGTTTTTCTCCTTTTGGAATTATAGATTTTTTATTCAGTGATTCAATAGCTTTTTTCTTTGCTTCTTCAGATAATGATCTTTGACGTTTAATCTCAGCAGGATTAAATACCCATTCTCCATCAAAATTAAGAGCAGCTCCAGAACCTTTATATCTCATAATATTTTCAGTTCCCGGAACTATCGGTTTATTAAAACCATTATCTTTTGTAAGATTAGACCATCCTGCAACATTATTATTCATCCATTGCTGTGCTTCATCGTAAACACCTCCGGGTGAGAATAGAGTATAGAATCCATCAGTCTTATTAAATAACGCATCATATTCACCGTTACTTAGCAGAATCATATTGCCTTCTTCTGCAAGTTTTTCATCTTTTGTAGCTTTAGAAACATTAACATATCCTTTGGAATTTCGTAATTTGTCTAACGCTCCACGAATTAATAATGATTTCTCATCTGCCATTTCATTATTATATACATTAGAATATATATGAGTAGCAGTTTCCATTAGATTAAGACGAAATTTCATATTAGCTAAGACATCTGCGGCACCTTGTGCTTGCTGACTGATTGGATAATCAGATGGTTTTAATTCAGAATAAATAAGTTTCTTATCATCTGATAAAGTTTTTTGAAAAGCTATATCTGCTATTTGTTCAGTAACTTCTATACCTCGCTCTTTTGCAATTGCTAATGCTTTAGTCCTAATATCATTTTTAATCTTATTAAATACAGATAATTTAGCAGAAGAATGAACAGATGCTTGATCAGGCATATTATTATATTCAGGTAAAGAACGAATGATACCTTCGAGCTGAGAAGCATTTTCATTACGAGCATATTCTTTTTTAAGAACATCAAACTTAAAATCATCCATCAAATTATCTCTAACTGCTTTAGCATATTGTAACTTATTAAATTCTTGCTCTACTTGCATTAGAGGTAATTTACTACGCTGTTCCAGTAGTTGCTTTTTACCTTCAAGTTCTTTAGATAAACTGTTAGCTATCCTAACTCCTTCATCTCCTAATGTAGCAAAGGCGGTAATAAAAGGATAGTATAAGTTATCGTAAGATTCAGTTGACTGAAGAACTTTAGTTAAGTTATTCATAGCTTTTGCAGATGATTCAGCAAATCTTGTAGTAGCATCAGGAGCATTAAAATCTATTTGAGTATCTTTAGCAGAATTTAAATCAGTAATCTGCTTATCAATAGTTTGTAATTCAGAAGTTTTAGCACGAAAAGCATTATAAAGATTAGCTACTGATTGATTTTCTTTTAATGCTTTTACTTCTTCACCAATCTTATTGAGACCACCTAAGAAATTCTGTTGATTAAGACGAGATAGTTCATCAAGAAAAGTTGAAGTTTCAGCCATGATTATCTCCTCCACCGTAAGTAATAGCACCATTCTGCCCAATAGTTGGATATTGAGTTTTCAGATTCTTATACATTCCTGCTATATTACCACCTGCAGTAGAAAGTAAATTTAGAGATTGTAAGAATCCTGCAACACCTTTCTGACCTGAAGTCATACTTGGTTGACCCATCGCATTCTGTGTCATCAATTGTAAACCCTGAAGAACTCTTTGCTTCGTAGCATTATTGATGTTAGAATAAGTTTCTACACCAAATTGTTCTGCACTTGCAGCACCTTGTTCACCTTGTGCTATAACAGGAGCTAAAGATTGAGTATAATAATCTGCCCATCCACCGCCTCTAGCTGCACCTGATTCTCCAATTGCTGAACCAATTTTTCCAGCAGCAACATCAGCAGAACTACGATACATCATTTTTAATTCATTAACTATCTTAGCAATTTCATCTTTACTATATGCTTCTTTCTTTAATTCAGGCATATAATCTTTTAAAATATCCATTGCCTGAGCCATTGCTTGTTCTTGTGGAGTATCAGAGGCACTGAATAGTCCTCCTATTAAACTTATAAGACCTCCAATTCCTGCACCAGCAATAGTTCCAATACCGGGTATAACTGAACCAATCGTCGCACCTGTTGATGCTCCTTGAAAAGCATTAGATAAATTTGTTCCTGATACTGGCATCTTAACCTCACTGAGAAATTATCTTACAATCTTTTACTCTTAATGAATAATTAACTTTTTTATTATTAATAAAAACAGTATTGAAAGTCATATCATTATTATTTTCATTACCTAAGTAATTAAAATGTAATACCTGAGTTCCTGCTCTTGTGCCAACAATAAAAGTAAATTTTGCTATACTACTATCAGTTGCTAAAGCAGAATCTGTTGTATCTCTGTAACTGATTAAGAACCTCTTAAAATCAGGATTACTGAGATAATTAAAAACTCCAGTTGAATCAAGTAATGCAGTGCTATCAAATACAGCAGAAAATAATGTCAAGGTATTCCGATAACTTTCATTTCTGCTCCATCTTGTATAATATCCATATAGCACAGGAATTTCAAATGAATATATTGGAATGACACTTAATATTTTAAGTGAATCACTCGCACTAACATAAAGATGTGCAGTAACAGTATCTCCTACTGAACAAGAATAAGTTGAGTCCGCTGACTTATCTCCATTTAAATCCCAATATAAATCTAAAGTTTGGGCATTCACAGATAAGATAAATAAAAATAAAAATAAGAATATACGTTTCATAATAACTCCTTTATATTAAACTGTTACTCTAAATCTATATTGTAAAACAAAACCAGCTAAATCTGCGCAAGCATATCCAGAAGCAAGTTTAGTTCTTTCCAATAAAAAATAATATGAAGCATAGTAATAAATACCTATTTCATTGACTGTAATTGAACCACCAGAACCATTTGTAAATGATCGACTTGCATACCAATCATTATTCGATCCAGTCGTCACGGGAGCAATAAATGTATGAGAACCATATTGTAATTGTCCGGCACTTATTCCATGAGCAATTTTTGTTTGCAAAGCATAATCAGCAATAGTAACAGCATTTGTCCCAGTGCCAACTACTAATCCTCTAGTATCTGCTCCAGAAGCACCCGCTATATCTCCTAAAGCACCAACTGTATTTCTAGAAGTTCCTCCAGTATCTTTACGGGCAGCAACACCTCCAGACAAAGCACCATAAAAACCAAAATTCATTATCTCGGTAAAACTATTTCCGGGTTGTTCCTGAATTAATTTACCTTTAGAACCATCTTTATTCAACTCATATATAGAAATAAACATATTAACTATTTTCATCTATAAAGCCGTAATTGTATTTGTTATTTCAGGATAAGTTGGAGTAACGAGATCGATTGAACCACCAGTAATCCAACCAGAGATTAGACTAACAACAACACTTAATGTATGAGGAACCCAATTTCCCGAACCAGCATCATATACTATTGTTTGACCATCTGCAACTCCTGTAGTATCTACATCAGATAAATCATCTAATGCTCCAGCAACACCCGAAGCACCTGTTGAACCAGTATCTCCCTTATCGCCTTTATCACCTTTAGTTCCTTTATCAGCAACTTTTCTAATCTCATTTCCTTTACGAATCATTAACTCATCAGAATCATTAACTATCAGTTGTCTATCAGCAATATTCTCTAAATCTAAACCTTCACTCTGTGATAAAACCACAGTTGGACGGCTGAATTTATCAAAATCATCTTCAAAAACTCTACGTTTGAATAACAAATCAGATAATTTTCTCATAATTTAATCTCTTTTAATTCCATCAATATTTCCCCACTTCCATATTTTTGGATGTATCCCTCTAAAATAAGTTCTAGTAATATCAGGATTAAATCCAATTTGCCAAGTATCATATAAAACAGAACTTGTATCAATATGAGTTTGCAGTAATGGAAGAGTAATAGTATTATAATTCCAGCTCTTATCTGTAATAACTAATTTAGGGATAAATCCAGTAGGTAATGGAATAGAATCTATTTCAGAATTAGTTATTCCTGATATTGAATATAAATAGCTACCAGTAGCACAATCAAATTTATATATTGAAGCATAATCTAAATGTAAAGAATCAGCTTTAGCAATTAATAATTCATAAGGTATATTATAAACACCTATCGAAACATGATCATTATTAAATAAAGGGACATTATAAATAGAACTTATCGCATATAAATTAGATAAATCACAATATTCTATACTATCAATTCCAGTAGTTAAATCATCTATATAAATTTTATGATCACTATTAACATAATAATATGAGTAACCTTTATAATAAACTCTGTCAGTTCCATAAGGATTCACATATCTAGATTCAGTATTCGATTCAATATATGTAAAAGCACTTCGATTACCTTTATAGATAGCACTAGAAAAATCAATCAAATATATAGGTTCTGCATAAATAGAATTTGGAGAAATTCTTTCACAAGTTGTAAAGGGGACTGAAGCACTACTAGCATTATAAATATAATAATAACTCGAATCAATTGCATGATAAGAAAGAGTGCTATAACCAGTATAACCTATATAAGAAGCATTCCAAAGACAAGAAGCATCAAGTAAAAAATTATAATCAAAAGGATTAGGAACTGGACTAGGAGTGTTTATTGTCGTTACTGTGCGACCTTCAATAGTTGTCCTAGTAATATCAATACTCTGATAAAAACAACTCATATTAGGTAACGCTGCACCAATTAAAGTATAATCAACTGTTCTACTATTTACAGTAGTATCTCTCAGTTCTTCTACCTTTATTACATTTAAAAAGAAATCAGGAAGAAAAGAATAAGTTGTTACATTAGGACTAGCAGATTTATTTATTGCTGCTTTTCCTATATAATCCCAATTCAATGAACTATCAGGACGAGTATAATATTTTACAGAATCCACTAATAAACTGCTAGTTATTACTACAATATTCTTACCACTTTTATATACAGTATCTATCACCAGATATTTTGATTTATAACAACTTAGTCCATAAATCATATCCTTATAAGTGGTTCCGGTCGTTGAATGATTTAATACTTCACCGTAAATAATAAAATTATTAATGGTAGAGTCAGGTAAAACATAATTATAAGTCGTATCATTATAAACATAAATAGTATTACCTAGAATAACCAGTTTAACAGAATCTTTAGATGCATACCAACTTACATGAATTGTATCTAAAGCATTATAAACACTATTATCAGTAGGTAAATGAAATTGCAAAGTATCAGGTGCTTCGGGAGAAGGTGGTGCTGTTGTAACAACATTCATAGAATCAATATTAACTTGCCATCCTATATTTGTTAATTCTCCTACATAAGAAGATAAACTATGAAAAGTTGAATCATAATAAGTGATGTTCCATCCACTTGGTTCAACACCAGTTCTTTTCCAAACTCTTGCTTTTAGAGTGTCACTAATCATTTGAGCACGTAAACAATAAGCAGCATCAGTAAAATCTATTGTAGCACCACCAGAATGCCATATATCTTGAAATGTAAAAGATAAAGGACTTTCTGACATAACAGTTCCAACTGAATTAGTATATCTTATCACTCTAATAGAATCAGTCCCGGTTGTTCTGTTGACTAGTTCAATTGCATAACCTTTTATAGAATCCTTTATAATATTATTCTTTAAGAAATAACCAAAGGTCGTATTCATCACGCTACTTCTTAGGAAACCAAATTCTGTATAAATCTGTGGAGTTAAAGAAGTGTTGATAGTATCACCTGAAGTAAAATCTTTAAACCATCTTACATTCCCTCTCCAAGTATTTTGAGTAGCGAGATATAAAAACACATCACCCTTATAATCTGCACTATCAGCAGTTATACTTTTTGAAAAATCTGTTAAGATAGATGTATGGTAATTTTTCCCAAAATAAGAACCGGGATCAGGGGGAAAATTAGTTACAGTCGTTCCGAAATAACCACTAAAATCTGTCTCATAAGTTTGAGCAAATGAATAAGATGAAATTAGAAGCAATATTAGAAACAGTCTTTTCATTAATATACTCTTCTCCATATCCAGTTGTATTTAAGCCCCGAAGTTCCAGATGCTGGTCGCTGTATAATAGCTTTACTACTTATAAGTTTTACACCTAATAAATCATTAGCACCGGGAACTGCTTCTCTTATGGTAACTATAAAAATATCACTAGAATCTAATCCAGTGATGCTAATAGTATCAGTTTCTGCAGTAGTATCAAATGCATTTTGTCCAGAAGAATAAGTAGAGTAACGCAAGGAATCATTTTGTATCTTAAATTGTAATGAATCAATCTTCACTATTAATTTATTGAATAATGAATCTATCATACGTTGACTAATATTTATCCATCCACCCGGATTAGATAATAGAGTATAATAAGGTAAAGTATAATAAGGAGTATAAGAATTAGGGACATCCCATCCACTAGTAGAAAAGATTGATGCTAAACTACCTACTTTACGTTGTGCTTGGACACTCACACAAAACAGTAATAAAATGATTATTAATACTTTTTTCATATCTTCCTCTTATCCAAAAATTCCTATTTCTTGTCCTTCACTTTGACCAACACCTTCCTGAACAGATTCAACACTAACATTCATAATTCCAGAAAGTGTTGACCAAACTCCAAGTTCTTTTAATTTAGCTGCAGTAGAAGTAATAGGTAAAACAAGTTTACATCGCATTCTACCAAATCCAACTCCTAATGCTGTTCTTGCTATATAATTCTTGTAATTCACTGGTATAGTGATAGTATCTACCAGATAATCCTCTATATATACATATAAAGTTGCATATATATTCTGGACTAGTTCAGCATCTTTGAAAGAAACATAAATATCTTGTAATATTTTCATCTGAACTTCACTATCATAAGATTCAACAGAATTATCAGGTTGCATTATGTCATCATGAAATTCAACTGTGCATTGTAGTAATGTAACACCAGCAGGATCAATTTTATAAACTTTATTATCATCACCTAAAAAATAAGTATAGTTATCAATTATTCCAACATAATCTTTTATATTATAAGTTAATTCATATTTCTTCCAAGTGTTAGTAGTCAGTTCATATATCATAATTAAGGAATCAAGTTGAATCCAAAACTCATCTGATGCTTTATTATATATGGTAATTGCAGTATCTTTACCTGCAACAGTTTTCCAATAATTTTTATGAGTAACTCCTGTTAAAGAAACAGGAATATCTCTACCTCCTGCATATCCATAATTAGCCCACTTATCAGACCATAATAATATACTACTTATTGGAGTTCCATTAAAATCAGTGCATAAACTATTCACTGATAATATACCCTTTCCACCATTGATTGCTTTTATTCTTCTAAAAGGAACTCCTGAAACACTTTCTATTGTATAAACATGATTATTTTTTTCAGTAATAATAACTACTTCATCTAAAGATGAAACACAAACAGCTTTACAAATTATATCATTATCAACAATTAGATAACCAAACTGTTCTTCTTCAGAATAAGGAAAAGAATCAGGTTGTGCTAATCCTGTTCCTGATATATGAGAATAATAAAGTTTATTATCAGCTTTAGTAAAATAAGTTCTGTTACGATAAGATGCTTCTCTATAAATTAGTTTCTGCTCATCTACTCTTACCGTTGCACCTAATCCGTAATTAAAATTAAGAGTAGTAATAACATCAGGAAAATCAGTGGCTATAACAGGAACTCCTATTAAATCTCCTGCTGATTCTGTCCAGTTTCCATTTTTAACTTCTATTTCCTTATATAAAGAATAAATATCATTAAAACTAAGATAAAGTTCATAATTAATAATACGCCAATCTACATTAGTAACAGGTATATATAATTTAGGATAATCAAATAATCCAACATCAAATTCATCTTTGATTTGTGCACGTTGCTTATCTTCATTTTTACTGAGAAAACATCCTTTCAGCGCAATTAATTCTATATCTCTCATATTCACATAAGGAGAACTAGCACTATCTTGAGCAGGTAATCCAACTCCAATCCAAAGTTTAAAAGATGTTGTAGTAATTTTATCATCTTTTTCAACTACCATATTTACTTCCTGATCGAACTCTTGCAATAAATGATCTTGTGCAGAAGAATATAAATTATTCCATATTTCTATCCAAGAAGCATCACTATCAGGATTAGTAATAACAGAACTATTAGTGATACCAACTTTTAGATGGGTGTAACCATTAATTAAATATCCAGTTCCCCATTTAAACTTTATAGTTTTTAGATGTCTTAAAGTATCGACATTAATCCATCCCCATTTCCCATCAGAAACTGAAGTATTATAAAAGCCAATGGAACCTGCCATAGAAGCAAAAGATGGTAATCCACCACCAGCCGACCAAGTAAATACACTACCCAGATTAAAGTGAGACAAGAAAGTATTATCATTACAATTTTCTAAAAAGATTGCAGTGCTATCTGTATCATAATTAATTTCAGTATCTGTTTCTTCTAAAGTCCATCCTAACCAACGTGGGAATACATACCAACCAGCAGAACGCTGACGAGTTGTAGTTAAATAAACTCTTGCAGAAAGATAAACAAAGGTTAGATTGAGTATAACAGTTTTAGATAAAGTTGCAGTAGTTCCATTAACATTCAAATTAATTTTAAACTGATCTTCTATCAAGTCATAACTAATTATAGTCGGTTTAGCAGTAACTACTAAATCATTATTTTGTTCATCAATATTCAGTAAAGTAGAATTAACATAAAATTTTAATGTATGAACTCCGGCAATTAATTTATATAAAACAGATATATAAACATCACCTTGAACTGAATGTTTAAAATATTTATAGCAAAGTAATTCATAACCAGAAGTGATTAGAGATTGTATAGCAGTTGGTAATGCTACTTCGGTAGGTGCTACTGCATTAGAAATAAAACCATTATGAAAATCACCATTTATAATATCACGAACATAATTCTTATTAGTATCGATTTCATCGACATCAACTGCGGGAATCCAATTCTCAAAATTAGAATATTTTTTGAGGTTCATAATTAACTTTCATTAAAGTAACATCATTTCAGGATCATTTAAAAAATCAAATGGTTCAATTATTGGTGTAGATGTATTAGTATTGACATAAACAAGAAAATCCTTTAACATATCAGCACGTTCAGCTTTATAATAATTAATAGAATTTTGTAATGCAAATAACTTTATCTGATCTATTGTTTCCCCTAGTTTTCTAACTAATTGTTTTATTGTTACATCTAATACAATTAGTTCGTGAAATACTTTGTGCATTGCTGGTGATTCTGTTAATACTAGTTCAACATCCGCAGGGAAACTAGAATAATATATTTTAATAGTTCCATTAATTGCTGGTTTCCATACTAAAGTTTGTGGATCAGAATCAGTAAATGAATAACCAACTAGACCATCATAATCAAAATTTTCTTTTGTATAAGTTAATTCTGCTGGAGTAACCGGAGTAAGTAATTCACTAAAAGATGTAGTTAATACTTCAGAATCAGGATTCCAACGCATATATTCTTCATACTCAAGTTCTCTACTATCGTATCTCTGACCATCTGTAGCATAAAAGAGAACTTCTCTAGGTAAAAAGAAATCAGTTGGTAAAGTCGCTATTTGAGCAACAGTAGTAATTGTAATTGTTGTGGGATTTTCTTTCTTAATTGGTTCAGCTTTACGATAAATCTTTATAATAGAATCATAAATATCTTTTTTAGTTGTTTCTACTAAAGTGGCATCTCTATTCCCTTTGCTACCAGTATTAGTAAATATTCTATCAATAACATCTGAATAAATCAAATCTTCCTCCTATCCTATCAGACCCAATTTTTCTTTGATACGTGCATCAAGAACTTTACTTCTATCCCAATTATGCTCTACATCCCTAGCTTGACGTTCTGCAATATCTAAGAATAAATCATCCAATCCTCTGACAAAAAATTGGTCAGCAATATCAGATGATGTATAATTAGTCCTTGCAACTAAGTAAGAACCAGTCATTACCTCACCAGCAGTATAACCTATTAAATAAATCTTTTTAACTTCACTTGTGGTATCATATAATTCTGTGAATACTTTATCTTTTCTGCCAAGTAAAGTTGAATCTGATAAATAAGTTTGATACTCTGTTGGTTTTATATAATGATATTCTTTGGATAGATCAGCAAGTAATTCTATCATAAATATAGAATCAGTTGGTAGTGGTAAAGTTGCAATTAGCCCTACTACAGTAGGAGCACCAAAAGTTATTGGTGCAACTATTCCAGCTAAATCTCCTGATAGTTGTTTCAGAACTTCGTTCTTAGAATATACTGCTATTAATCTCATTCCTTCAAGAATAGAATCATTAGCAAATTTTATTAAACGAGCCGAAGTCCATCTTCTGCCATCTTCTGTGGCTAAAGTAATAAGAGAAGCGTCTGCTTTTCTTATATCTTGCAAACGCTCTCTTAAATCTAGTATGAAATTACCGAAAGTCATTTTATACTGTGCAAATGATGAATACTTCAATTGCTAATGAACTTGCATTAGAAACTGCAGTAGTTAATGTTTTCCCAACTCCTGTTGCATAATCAGATTCAACAGCGTTGAGGTTAGTATTCGTTGCAGCTAATACCTCTTTCACATTCGCATAAAGTATGCTTTGTGCACCATCAATATTGATAGTCAATCCATAACCTGCAGTATAATCTGTTGTAACAGTATATCTATGAGCAAAAATAAAAACTTTTTTCTCAAAGAATGCGTTACCAGCATTACGAACATCTGCAAGTAATTCGTTAGCTACTCCTACTGATAGTGTCTTAGTATCTTGTGCCATTTAGAACCTCCTTATGATAAAACAGTTTCAGCTTTTTTACCAACAAGAAATCCTCTTATAGTAAGAGCACCATCTGCAATCGATACTGAATTTACTCTAACTGTAACAGCTCCAGTAGTAATAACACCATCAGTTGTATAGTTAGTTACTGCATCACCAGATGCGAATACACTAGAAAAACAAAGTGGAACTACTCCGATTACTTCACCTAAAGTTGTAGGGACTTCTACATCTCCTGTATTGGTTCCGATTGTTACATCAACTTGGAAATATTCAAAAAGCAACGTTCCGGGTCTGTCAGCATCATTTGATTGTGCAGCAGGCACAAATGGAAATTTATTCCAAGACAAAGTTTCAGCCATTTTACACTCTCCTTATGCTGTTACGCCATATACTCTGAAATGAGTATCAGCTAATCTACGAACAAAACCGTAAGCATAATAAAGTTCACGCCATGTTCCCATAAATCCCGAATTAGAATCATAAGAATCTGCATCCTCCGGTTTATCTGCCATTGGAACTTTTTCGGCTATCTGGAAGCAACCATATTTTCCTTTCTCACCGTAGTTGTATTCAGTAAGATTAAGAATCAATGCTTGTTTATCCATACCAAGTTCCGAAAGAATTGGAGCATTGATATAGTGAACTATACCATCACGTCCTGTTCCTTCAATTGTATTAACTTGCATTCCATAGTTTACAGACAATTGAGTGTTTTGTCCAAAACCACGTTTATTCTCGTAAGCATTTGCAAGATATTTAGTATAAGTGCTACCACCAAACATGTATAATTCTCTAACACCAGATGTATCAAGTGCTTGAGAAATTATATCATTTACTCTACTTACGTTTAGAACACCACCAGCATTAATATAATTTGCTGCTGGAATAAATTCAAGAATACCACCTGATTCGTATTCCGATTCATTACCTACTTCGATCATTGATTTTCTACCCATAACAAGACTACGCTCGATAGTTTTCATCAAACGAGTTTGGTTAAGAGTGAAATTCAAATCAAGTTGAGCATCTCCATTTTCCATTAATAGAGTTTTAATACCACCACCTTGAGTTAAATGCTCACCTACACCGTAAGATTCACGAGTGATCTGGATGCAATTCTCAAGATATTTTCCATTTTTAGAAACTGGAGGATTAGGACGCTGGTTAGTTTTAGCTACCTGATTAACGATTGTTAAATAGGTATTAATTGGAATAGCTATCAGTTGACCTGTTGTTGCAGTTGCAACACCATGACATCTTTTAATCTTAACCCAAGTATAACCTGTAGCTGCTGCATTACCTTCAAAAGCTGCATCTGGTTCACCAAAAGAAATCGGTTTAACTTCTTCAGGTAAATAAGAACCAGTAGGACTAAAAGTTATTGATACATGAGTATGAGCTGTAACTGCTGCTGTTGTAAAAACTGTATCAGTTGCTAACCTGTGATTGGTATTAAGAGAAGCTGCAAAATTATTAGATAATTTTACATAATCAAATAATGTTCCAGTTACCGGTTGGACTGAAGCTGCGGTTAATTTATAACGATAATCTAATTCATCAAACTCTTGATAACGGAATCTCCAATCAGTAATCATACTGGCTGGAACTGTTCCAAGTTTCTCAGAGATGACAGTAAGAATCGTTAAAGGATTAACTTCACGTAAGGCAAAATATTTGAATAATTCGCCCTCCTGCGCATACAATCGAAGTCTATCCTGAATCTGGGGTGTATCGTAAAAAGAACGATACGTCGTGCTATCAGCACCTGACATTTTGATTCTCCTTATTTAACTGCTAATGATTGATTAACTCTACGAAGCATAGGACTACGTTTTAATCTATCAGGATCACCAGAAGCTGGTGCATTCCCTTTAACTTCCGTTAGATTAGTAGGTTTCTGCTCATTATTTGGTAAAAATAATCCCTTCGCATTATATTGAGCATGAATACTTGCTGCCTCTCTGTCAACTCTCGCCTGAGAAAGAGCATCAAAATTTATACCTCTGAATATATTACGCAAAGAGTATGGATTCAAAGCAGGATCAAAATCACCTTTTCTGATTTTTTCCTGATTCTCATCTATTTGGTTAAGTGAACTAACGAATGCCTCATCAGCTTCCGCAGGAGTTTTATAATTTGTGTCAGGAAAATAAGTCTCTCGCAAAAACTTCATATCCTGATCAGTTTGTTGTTTAACTTTAGATGCAATATCTAATTCACGAGCTTTAACTGTTTCAACTTCCGAAGTAAGAACCTTTTCACGTTTTTCAGTTTCTACACGAAAATCGTAAGAAGGAGTTCCAGCTTTATATGCTTCTCCGGGTTCATAAGTAAAAGTTCCTTTATCAATTTTATGCTTTGATTCAATACCCGGAATTAATTCAGAAGATTGCCATTGTTCTAATCTACTCTGGACATCACCTCCAGAAGTCATTTGACGTTGCATTATTTCTAATTCTGGTAAATCAAGTTCAGTCTGATATTGTTTATAAGCTGAAACACCATCTTTTCTTAATGCTTCTACAAATTCCTGATGTTTAGTAGGATCAGCAGATTTTAAAGTTCGTAACTTAGCTAATTCTGTTTCTCTTTCAGAAACAAGACGTTGATTTTTTTTAACATCATTTGCAAGAGTTATAGTTTGATGATATAATGCTTCATCTTTCTCTTTTAGAGGTTCATACTTAGACAAATCTTCTTTAGATAAATCTTTAATAAAAGAATAATCATAAGTAGGTTTCTGTTCTTCGATTTTTATTGGTGCTGGTTCAGTAACTTTTAGTTGATTAGCTACCATACGATTCATACCACTTTTAATTACCGGTGGTTCTGGTGTCACTTGAGTAGTCTGTTGTGTTTCAGATTCTGTTCTGACTTCATCAGCCATATAAGAACTCCTTTATTGTTGTATTGCTGTTTTAGCTTTTTCAGCTATTTTATCTAATTCAGCTTTGAATTTAGCTGCTTCTGCTTCAAAACTCTTTTGCTGTATTTGATTTGCCAATATTTTAGTTTTACTATCTAGTTCTTTAACTGTTGCCTGTAATTGTTCAATAGTAGCATCTCTTTGATTTATTGTTGATATTGTATCCATAATCTTATCAACATCAGGTATATTGATCCGTTTAAGAATTAGAGGAAGTAATTGTGGAACCTTTAATTGAGTAGCTAAATTAGTAAGTAAAGCAGCTTCAGTTCCACTTTCAAATCCATTTGATCCCTGAGTAGTAAATCTAACGTCTTTGAATCCTACACTTAAATCAGTATCTGGGTCAATTTCTATCTTTTTACTTCCATCAGGTTGCTCATTCATATTTAATATATTATATTTTTGAGCAACTTCCATTTGACCAGTAGCATCAACAATAGTGCTAAATCCATTAGGTGGAGCAAATTCTTTATAAAACTCACCTATTACCTTACCAACTAATGATAACGAAGCATCTCCTTGAGTTAATCTGCGTTTCATTTTATTACCACCAGCAGATTGTAAAGAAGCAACAGTTGAGAATACATCAGGAGTATCTCTACTAT
>Ga0172381_10003126_pt1 | contig 17710 bp, 17 predicted proteins | sample Leawel6488metaG_FD_119754 | JGI IMG/M metagenome (GOLD analysis project Ga0172381, IMG submission 119754) | Leachate microbial communities from a municipal landfill in Southern Ontario, Canada - Leachate well 64-88 metaG | ecosystem: Engineered > Solid waste > Landfill > Unclassified | place... | reverse complement strand
GTATGCGCTTTAACAAAAGCATACAAAGAATTTTTTGAAGTTGTCTTGGACTCTTTTATTGAGGATTTGATCCTGGTCCAGGATGAACGCTGGCAATGTGGATAAGGCATGCAAGTCGAGCGGATCATATTTTTTCGCAAGAAAGAATATGGTTAGCGGCGAACGGGTTAGTAACACGTAGGTATCTACCATTTACTCGGGGATAGTCCGTCGAAAGACGGAGTAATACCCGATGGTCCCTGAAGCGCAAGCTGAAGGGTAAAGGCGCAAGCCGGTAATTGATGAACCTGCGGACTATCAGCTAGTTGGTGAGGTAACGGCCCACCAAGGCGACGACGGTTAGGGGGGGTGAGAGCCTGTTCCCCAACACTGGGACTGCGACACGGCCCAGACACCTACGGGTGGCAGCAGCCGAAAATATTGGACAATGGGGGAAACCCTGATCCAGCGACATTGCGTGAGGGATGAAGACGTTCGCGCCGTAAACCTCTTTTATAGGGAAAGAAGCAATTGACGGTACTCTATGAATAAGCGGGGGCTAATTCTGTGCCAGCAGCAGCGGTAATACAGAACCCGCAAGCGTTATCCGGATTTATTGGGCGTAAAGTGTTCGTAGGCGGTTTGGAAAGTCTGATATTAAATATCCGGGCTCAACCCGGAGCGTGTATTGGATACTCTCAAACTTGAAGATGCTAGGGGCTATCGGAACGCACGGTGTAGGGGTGAAATCCGTTGATATCGTGCGGAACATCAAAAGCGAAGGCAGATAGCTGGGGCAATCTTGACGCTGAGGAACGAAAGCGTGGGGAGCAAAAAGGATTAGATACCCTTGTAGTCCACGCCCTAAACATTGGACACTGGTCGCTTGAAGTGTCGACCCTTCAAGTGGCGAAGCTAACGCGTTAAGTGTCCCGCCTGGGAAGTACGGTCGCAAGACTAAAACTCAAAGGAATAGACGGGGGCTCACACAAGCGGTGGATCATGTGGCTTAATTCGACAACAAACGAGTAACCTTACCCAGTTTAGACATTCTACTGATCGCCGGATGAAAGTCCGGTTTCCCACAAGGACAGTAGTTCAGGTGCTGCATGGTTGTCGTCAGCAGGTGTCGTAAGATGCACGCTTAGATGCCGTAACCTGCGCAACCCTTACCTTATGTTTTACTTGTCATAAGGAACTGCCGGGGACAACCCGGAGGAAGGTGAGGATGACGCCAAATCAGCACGGCCTTTGACAACTGGGGCCGCACACGTGATACAATGGCAGTTACAGAGGGCAGCGAAGCCGTAAGGCGGAGCTAATCCCATCAAAAACTGCCCCAGTTCGGATTGAGGTCTGCAACTCGACCTCATGAAGCCGGAATCGCTAGTAAACGTGAATCATGACGTCACGTTGAATATGTTCCTGAGCCTTGTACTCACCGCCCGTCACGCCAAGCGAGTTGGGGATAGCCGAAGCGCCCCGCAAGGGGAACTAAGCTAGATTCAATGAGAGGGGCGAAGTCGTAACAAGGCACGGGTAGGGGAACCTGCTCGTGGATCAATTAATTTACATTTTTGAGTGTCGGCTTTTGTGGAGAGATGAGAATTCTTCTCTTGACAACAAGACGCTTATCGGTTCGTCTCTAATAAACCGATTTTCGAAAGTCCAAGGCAGCTTCAAGAAATTGTTTACTCCTGCGTAGCCTCGCGCGAAGCAGGACCGGCTCAACCAAAACTGGAAATCAAAGCACCCGCAAGGGTGTTTTTTGCGTTAAAAATTTGACAAAACATATTTTTTATGATTAAATAATTATGGTGTTTTAATGATCAAGCAAGAGTATATAAAAGAAGCTATGGATTATTTGCAAATGGCAAATAATCAGGGATCGTCGGAGACTAAAGCGGATTTTATTTATATTTCTGTTGCCAACGCCATGGTGGCGCAATGTATCCAGAATGAGGAAATCATCAAATTACTTGGAGAAATCAAACACACTCTTCTAAAGTAATGGTAATGCCCTCTTTTTTTATACAAAACCGATATTCTATAAATTTAGCTATGGCTAAAAATATAGAATAAGTTTTTTATTGACGAAGGGCGGGATTTTGATAGGATACAGATATAAATTCAATCCGCATGTGGGGGTGGATAAAAATCAAATTCAAAATAAAAAATATGGAAAAGACATTACATTATAATATAATTTTGCGGCCGGAACCGAAAGGCGGATTCACGGTGATGGTGCCGGCGTTGCCGGGTTGCATCACATTTGGCAAAAATTTGGCAGAGGCTAAAAAAATGGCCAAAGACGCAATTGGCGCATATCTCGCCAGCTTAAAAAAACACAACGAATCGATTCCCACCAGCGAGGGCGACTTGGTTTCAACTTTAGACATCGTATATGCCTAAATTGCCAGCAATCACTCCCAAAAAATTGGTAAAGGTTTTTGAACGACTCGGCTACCAAATTGATCACATCTCGGGAAGTCATTTTGTGCTATACCGCGCCACCGACAAAAAGCGCGTCGTCATCCCCAGCCACGCAAAAGATTTGCCCAAAGGGACTTTGCTGGCAATCTTGCGGCAATCCGAAATTGGTAAAGATGAATTATCCGATTTATTAAATGAAATTTAAATCCTATCCGACAATCCGTCTCTAATAAACCGATTTTCAAAAGTCCAAGGCAGCTTCAAAAAATTATTTGGCTCAAAACAAAGCACAACCTAAAACGGTTGTGTTTTGTTTTGAAATGTCAAAATTTCCAATTTCCAATGTTAAAATAAATTTTAAAATTAAAAAATGGAAAAATTTTCAAACGAAACCAGCCCTCAAAATTTGGCAAAAATCAAATTTACGCTTATACTGCATATAGCAACTAGGAGGACAATAAAATGGGAAGAAGGCAAATACCACACATCAGAAATATCATAAATGGAGTACATTGCACCAAGTGCGGATTTCAATTAGCGAGTGATGACAAGCGCATTCACGGAGATGGGCGATCTCCTGATTGGATAATATGTCCACAATGCGGAAATTGGCACGGGAATATGATAGATATTTGCTAAGTTTGTAATTATGTATTTTTTGCAATGGCAGAATTTACATATTTTTTTATACAAAACCGGCAAAACCAATCCGATACAAATCTTGCTATCGCAATTTTTATATCGGATTGAAATTTTAAAAATTTGACAATGGGCGCAAATAGGGTAAATTGGAATAAAATTTGTGGGTGAAGTAAATGATAAACAAAAAACAGCTCTTTTGTATTTTGCTGGTGTTGGTGATGGTCGCCATACCGGCAAGTGGCAAGGATTGGCAATGGATTGATCAAAGCGAACTGGGATCAATTTCATTAGGAAAAGAAATGCTAAATGCCTCCATAAATTCAAACTCCGATGTGGACTGGGTTACGCTTCAAGCAATTTTTGCACTCGCCCTATTTTATTTTGCCGATATTTTGGAAACAAAACGGCATAACGCCATTGAGGAGGAATGGCAACGGCAAGTAAACAAAACCTTGGTTAAAATTAGCAATTCAAATGGCGTTAAAATGGCAATGTAATGCCTTCTTTTTTTATATAAGCGCAAATTGTGTTAAAATAAATTCATTAAAATTATGGAACCAAAACAAATTAAAATTCCCAAGAAAGTGGAAAATTTTTTGGACAAAGCAAACTGCAAATACGAATCAATAGAACATCGGACGGTTTATACCGCGTTTGACAAGGCGGCAACTTTGAAAGTGAAGGCGGAGGCGATTGTTAAGGTTTTAATGGTTAAAATAAATGGGGAATTGGGAATGGCAGTGGTTGGCGGGAATAGGAATTTGGATATGGACAAACTATTAAAAATATCCAAAGCCAAAAAGATTGATTTTGCCAAGGAAAAAATAATCAGCGAAACATTTAAGGGAATTGATCCGGGCGCGATACCGCCGTTTGACGGGTTATGGCAAATCCCAATTTTCTGCGACAAAAAACTGCTGGAATCGCCAAAAATCATTCTTTCGGCCGGAAGTTATGGGGCATCAATAAAAATCACTCCCGCCGCGTTCAAAAAAGTCAACGCCGATATGATAATCGGCAATTTTTCAATAGCCAGACCCAAGTCAAAAAAGCCAAATAAGCCCGCCTTGAAAAAAAGAAAGAAATAAGGTATAAACTAATTTGTGGTAGTAAGCGTTTTTTAATCGCTTTGGGCGCGTAGTTAAGTGGTATAACGCCGTCCTGATAAGACGGAGGCCGAAGGTCCGATTCCTTCCGCGCCCACCAAAAAACAGCAATCGCGTAATGAATTGATGAGGTATGAGTAGAAATGCAGGGCATTGGCTCATTTCTCAAATCTCATTACTCTTTTGCTATTCGGGGCCTTTAGCTCATTCGGTAGAGCGCCTCATTTGCAATGAGGAGGTGGGCGGTCCGAATCCGCCAAGGTCCACATTGACAATACACAAACGAGCATAGTATAATATAGGCATAAGCTCAAATGCCATTTTTGGCGTTTGGGGTCGGCGCAAGTCAAGCGCGGACGATTTAAAATAATATAACAAATATGATAAGCGAATGGTCAAATATTACGCTGGTTGCGTTGCAAAATGTTTGGGAGGGAACTTTGATGTTTTTGCCCAAATTCGTGATCGGATTGCTGGTTTTTGGAATCGGCTGGATAATTGCGGCCGGAGTGGGCAAGATTATCGCGCGGATTTTGAAACAAATCAATTTTGATTCATTGTTCCAAAAAAGCGGCTGGAAATCGGCACTGGAAAATGCCGAAATCCGCGTCAATCCTTCGGAATTTTTGGGCGCAATCATCAAATGGATTTTGGTAATCGTTTTCCTGCAAATCTTTGTTGAAATATTGGGATTGGGCGCGTTTGCGATATTTTTGACCCGCGTACTTGAATGGCTACCCAATGTGATTGTCGCCGCCGCGATTTTCGTGGTATCAATCATTGTCGCCGACATTCTTGAAAAAATTATCAAGGCCTCGGTGTGCAAATTGGAAATCCAATACAGCAACCTGCTGGGCGCGATTGTGCGCGGCGCAATTTATACTTTCGCAACGCTGGCAATTCTTTTGCAACTGGGAGTGGCGCAAACCATCATCAGTACGGTGATCACCGGCTTTGTGGGAATGTTCGCGCTGGCTTTCGGTCTGGCATTCGGCCTGGGCGGCAAAGACGCCGCCGCGGAAGCAATTAAAAACCTAAAAGATAAACTCCGCGAAAAATAATTTAGATTCAATCAAAAACGCCCCATAAAATAGGGCGTTTTTGTGTAAATGATTACATGATTAAATGATTTTATGATTATATGATTATATGATTATATGTTTTTATGATTTAAATATTTCCGTGGCCAGATAGCGTTCGCCGCGATCGGGAAAAATGGTCACGATCGTGCCTTGCTTGATTTTTTCCGCATAGCGACGCGCCACAATCAATGCCGCACCCGCGCTAATGCCGGCAAAAATCCCTTCCTCCCGGGCAAGGCGCCGCGCCATTTCCTGGGCTTCTTTTTCGCCCACCTCAACAATCGCGTCCACCATTGCCCCGGAGTGATTGCCGCAGGGCAAGTTGTGATTCAAAATCATCGGCAAAGTTCCCGTTTCCACCAAGGAATCGCTGCCCCAGATCCGCGGCTGAATGCCGATGACCCTGACCTCGGGATAGCTTTCGCGCAATTGGCGGGCGATGCCCGCAATGGTGCCGCCGGTGCCCACGCAAGAAATAAAATAATCAATCTGCCCGGGCACTTGCCGAATAATTTCCCGGCCGGTAACACGATAATGGGTGTTGCAATTTTCCGGATTGGAAAACTGATCCAAAACAAACAAATTCGGATCCAGCGCCGCCAAATTGCTCACCATTTCAATCGCGCCCTCCCGCCACATTTCCGGCTTGACCGTCAAAATTTGCGCCCCGAAATTTTCAATTATCCGGCGGCGGTCGTCATTAATATTCTCCGGACTCACAATAATCGCCTTATACCCTTTGGCCGCGGCGACCATGGCGATACCAATGCCGGTATTGCCATTGGTCACTTCAATAATCGTCTTTCCCGGCGCCAGTCGACCGGTCTTTTCCGCCGTTTCAATCATCGCCAAAGCCACGCGGTCTTTCATTGACCCGCCCGGATTTGAACCTTCAAGTTTGGCGAATATCTTGACGTTAGGATTCGGATTGAGCTTTGCTATCTCCACCATAGGCGTATTGCCAATGGCCTGCAATATTGTATTCATATATTTAAACTTCTTTGAATTACGAAACTGGGCGCAGTTAACCTTTTTTGCGACAATTGTGAGCGCGATGGCGCGAATTTAAAGCAAATTTTATAGCAATAAAATTTGCGATGGCGCAATAAAAGTTAACGGAGAACAGTTTCGTAATTCAAAGTAAACTTACAAAAAAAGCGTCCCTGGTTGAGAGGGGCGGACAAAAATATCGTTTGCAAAAAACCGCCCCCTCAACAGATAAGAGTGAAACAAATACCCAACGATTTTTTCCAAGTATGCAATGTATTCATATCCTTGCTTTATGATTTAATTTTAACAGAGATGATTTAGTTTTGTCAATGGCCATATGCGGTTTCAATTATTCAGGCCTCAAACATTTCCGTGCTCAAATATTTTTCGCCGCGATCGGGGAATATTGTTACGATCGTGCCGCGTTCCATTTTGCGGGCATACTTTGCCGCCGCAAACATTGCCGCGCCCGAACTGGCGCCCGCGAAAATTCCTTCTTCGCGCGCCAAGCGCCGCGCGGTCGTGAACGCATCCTTTTCGTGAATTTCAATCACAATATCAATCAACGTTCCTTTGTGGTCGGCGCAAGGAAGGCACGGTTTCAAAATTCCGGGGATCATTCCCGATTTCACCGAACGCAAGCCCTCAATTTTTTCATCCAGATAGGGCTGAATGCCGATCACGCGCGCCTCGGGATATTTTTCCCGGATGCGGCGCGAAATTCCGGTGATCGTGCCGCCGGTGCCCAGTCCCGCCACGACATAGTCAATTTTCCCCGCGGCTTGCTTCAATATTTCCTTGCCGGTGGTGCGATAATGCGCCCGGCAATTTTGCTCATTGTCAAATTGGTTCAAGGGAACCAATTTTTTATCCTTGGCAACCATTTCTTTCATCAATGCGACTGCGCCGTCGCGCCACATCTCGGGTTTCACCAAAATCAATTCCGCGCCAAACGACTTGATCATTTTGCGCCGCTCCATACTCATTGATTCGGGCATTATGATCGCGGCTTTGTATCCTTTAATCGCGGCCACCATGGCAATGCCGATGCCGGTGTTGCCGCTGGTGCACTCAATGATCGTTTTCCCTTTTTTTAGCGCGCCGGTTTTTTCCGCGTATTCAATCATCGCCAAAGCAATCCGGTCTTTGATTGATCCGGTGGGATTGCAACCCTCAATTTTTGCCAAAATTTTCACTTTGGGATTCGGATTCAGTTTTTTAATTTCCACCAGCGGCGTATTGCCGATTGTTTCCAAAATTGTCATTTTTTTAATGCGGTTACAATTTATATCTACCTCATAATAACAAAGATATTTTGCTTTTGTCAACCTATCGCCGAATTATCTTGCGTGGTAAAATATTGAATAACGCCATCATAAAATCATTTAATCATAAAATCATAAATAAAGGCATGAATAAAACCGACACAATCATCGCGGCCGCCATCGGCGAAGCCGCGGCCTGGTATTTTATCAATCTCTTGAGCGAACCCGGAGCAATTGAAAAAATAGGCATACTGGGGCAATATCTGTGGACACTGGCAATTATTTTCCCGATTCTGGCGCCGCTGGCGCTGTGGATTGCGTCGTTACTGGGGAAAAAATTCGTTTCAATTTATCAGCTGGCCAAATTCCTGCTCATTGGCGTCATCGCCACGATTTTTGATTTGGGAACGCTTGCGGTTTTTATTAATATTTCCGGCATCAGCGCCGGATTGGGATTCAATTTGTTCAAAGGCGCTTCGTTTATAATTGCCACAATTCTGAAATACATTCCCGACAAATATTGGGCTTTCAAAAAGAAAAAATCAACAAGCGTTAAAAAAGAATTTATCCAGTTTTTTGTGGTCACGCTTGTCGGCCTGGGAATCAACATTTTTATCGCTAACTTCATTGTCAACGTAATGGGCCCGCAATTTGGTCTTCCGAATAAGCTATGGGCGAATATAGGCGGCATCGGCGCAGTACTGGTAACATTTGCCTGGAATTTCATCGGCTACAAGTTCATTGTTTTTAAAAAATAATTTTTAATTTGAAATTTTTAATTTTTAAATAATTTGGAAATTTTGCAATTTTTTAAAAATTGTTTATAAATTTCAAATTAAAAATTAAAAATTGCATGATAGTATGGAAAATCTTGTATTATATCGCAAATACCGGCCGCAAACTTTCAGCGATGTGGCGGGTCAGGATCATGTGACGATTACCATCCAAAATGAAATCAAAAGCGGTCATGTTGCCCACGCGTATTTGTTTTCCGGACCGCGGGGGTGCGGCAAGACCACCACGGCGCGGATTATCGCCAAAGCCGTTAATTGTTTAAACCGCAAAGAGGGAAGCGCCGAACCGTGCAATAAATGCAGTAATTGTTTGGAAATTTCTTCGGGGCGGGCGATTGATTTGATTGAAATTGACGCGGCCTCGCATCGCGGCATTGACGACATCCGCGAATTGCGCGAAGGGATCAAATTCGCGCCCACAAAACTCAAATACAAGGTCTTTATCATTGATGAATGCCACCAACTCTCCAAAGACGCGTCCAACGCGTTATTGAAAACACTGGAAGAGCCGCCGGCGCACGCGATTTTCATTTTGGCCACTACCGAACTGCACAAAATTCTGGCCACGATTCTGTCGCGTTGCCAGCGCTTTGATTTTCGCAAGTTATCATTGCCGGAACTTGTCGCTCGTCTGCAAAAGCTGGCCGACAGTGAAGGAATAAAGATTGAAAAAGCCGCGCTGGAATTGGTGGCGCTGGCCGGCGGCGGGTCGGTGCGCGATTCGGAAAGTTTGCTTGGCCAAGCGCTGGTATACAGCAGTACCAAACAAAAAATTGCGATCAAAGCCGAAGATATCCGCCAGATTTTGGGAATTACCGAAACCGAATCGGTGCGCGCGCTGGTGGAGCTTATTGCCAATAAAAACACCGGCGGCGGCGTTGATTATCTCAACCAGATCGTGGAAAAGGGATACGATGTGCAGGAATTCGGCAAAAACATTTTGAATTATTTGCGCCAAGCCCTCATCTTAGCCATCATCGGCGCCAAGACCGCCAAAAACGATAATTTTATGATTGCCGGCCTCACCGACGAAGAATTTGAAACGCTCCGCAATCAAACCCTGGCAATGGGAGAACCAACCATCAAAAAAACCATTGAAATTTTTTTGGAAGCCAACGACCGCATCCGTTATTCTCCCATCCCGCAATTACCCTTGGAACTGGCCATCGTTGACTCGTGCGCGGCTTGATTATTTCTTGATAAATCCGCGATATTTGCATAGGGGGCGAATAATCATTCGCCCTTTGTCTGCATTCGCAACAAAATCAATACACCCGATACGCTTGGTTGCACCCAACCGTTGCGCCGGCGTAATAATACTGATTTTGATAGCCGCAACCCGAAACCGGGAATTGGACATAATTTACCGCCCCGGGCGCCGGATTGTAATAGTAACTTTGGATTGTCGGATAATTGCCGGGACAATTGCAGTTATAACCATAATTATAATTGCCATAATTATAATTGTTAACCGGCACATAATTTGAATAAGCGGCCGCATTCTTGCGCCGATAGTCAGAATTGCGGTAACCATCGCGATAATCCCATTCGTCTCCGCGATTGACATATCCATTGTCATAATTATCGCCATTATCGCGATTCAAGCGATCATTGTAACTATGATCGCCACGGTAATTGTTGTCGTAATCGTTGTTGTGATTATCGCCGTTATGTGTTGTCTTGGCCAAAACAAACCCCGGAATCACCGCCGCCATCGCCAAACCCGCCGCCAACAAACCAATATGTTTTTTATTCATATTATTTTATTTTATTTTACCATTTTACAACTATAATTATTAACGCGCAATTAAAACGAAAAAGCTTGATATTTGCCGGTTTTAAGCTATAATGACACCGTTAAAGAAAAAGAATTCCGATGCGGGGTCGTCTAACGGTTGGACAGCGGACTTTGAATCCGTTTATTCTAGGTTCGAATCCTAGCCCCGCAGCCAGTACAAAACTTAGTTCATTTCCAGAAAAATTTTCGCGTGCGACGCGGAGCGTCGCCCATTGATTTACGGCGGTTTCTTCCACCTTTTTATTTCGCAAAGTCAGGTTCGAGCCGAAGATTTTTTGGAGGGAGGATTTTTTGGAGGGAAGGTCGTTGTTTTTTGCTATTTCATCCAGTATTTGAGCGTCTTTTATCCATTCCCGCATCGGTTCGAGCCAAACGCCTGACCCCTTTTGCAATTTGGCGATCTGTTCCTCTAACGATTTCTTGTCGGACATAAGTCCGCGCTTTCGTTCAAGATAGGCCTCGTGGTCTATATCTTGATCAACAAATAGGTCGGTAACGCGGTCTATCCTGCGGCTTATGTCGTTGATTTTCTCCCGTAAATCGCGAACGAAGTTCGCCGCCGTTTTGTAATTATCTTTTTCGTCTTCGTCCGCAAGTTTCAACAAACCCTGCGCCCAGACTTCCGGCATCGCATAGCGCGTGATCATTTCGGAAAGGTCGGCGGCGAGTGTTTCTTCTCTTATATATGGTTGTGAACAACGAGCCGCCGATTTTTTGGTACATCTATAATAGGTATGGCCTTTCTGTATCTCGGCGGTGATCATACAACCGCACTCGCCGCATCGTAGAAGGCCGCAAAAGGCCTTCTGTTGCCTCTCTATCGCTTGCGGGTGTCCACGCCTCACCAGAATCTCTTGAACCTTATCGAAAAGCTGTTTGTCTATGAGGGGCGTATGCTTGCCCTCGTATATCTCGCCGCCATAGCGGAAGTGTCCGTAGTAAAAAGGATTGGCGAGAATAAATCTTACCCGGTCTTTATGTATCGCATTTCCATAAAGACTTCTTACGCCGTTTTCAAATAGGAATCGTGAAATATCTTCAAGGCGGGAATTGCCCAGCGCATAGAGCTCAAAGGCGGCTTTAATAGCTTTATATTTCTTTCGATCAATGACTATGGTTTTGGCCCGCACATCGTTTAAGTAGCCCATAGGTGCAGTACTCGGAAATATTCCGCATTTCGCTTTATAGTGCAGTCCGCGCTTAGTATTCGCGCTTAGGTCGCGGATAAACTGGTTGGCCATCCCAAACTCAACGGACATCATAAGAACGTTGTCGTTCGAGAGATGACTCCGGTCGTGGGTTTGTATATGCTTAATAATCCCCTGTTGGAGTAGCCAGCTTATTTGTCCTCCGTCCACCGGATTCCGGGCCAAGCGATCTAATTTCCAACAAATAATCCCTTGCGCTTCGCCCTGCTGTATCCGGCTTAGCATTTCATTAAAGATAGGGCGGCCGGGCATCTTAGCCGTCCGTTTTTCGACAAACTCCGCTATAATCCCCAAACCTTCCTGTTTTGCTAAAGTACGAAGCTCGACAAGTTGGCCTTCAATGGAAAGAACTTGTTTATCTTCGACATCGGTACTTTTGCGAGCGTAGATAAAATAGTTAAACATATATATTTTTTACTTTACGATTTTATATAATCTTGTTAACATTATATTGTGGTCGTAAGGGTAGGTATAAAATAAGTATACTCCAATATAATATTACTATTATAGTATGATAAAGTCAAACAAGATAAAACAAGCACGGGAAAAACTTGGTTTATCTCAAGAAAAGCTAGCTCGTCTTGCTGATGTTTCCAATAACACAATTATCAACATAGAAGCTGGCAAACAAACAAATCCCACCATTGAGACACTTTCTAAAATAGCTAAAGCTATCGGTGTTCCAGTTGGAGAGCTAATGAAATAATTTTATGGCAAAAAGCAACAAATACGATAGTTATACAAAAGAGGAGTTGATAGACGAACTCGAAACTTTAAAGAAGAAAAAGTACGGGTTGGTTTGGGATAAAAAAAATTCGCAAGAGATACTTGACGCTTTTGTGAATTGGGAGAATGTCCCAGAGAATTTTATGCCAAAACAATTCCCAGTTTTAAAGGAAGTTAAAAATAAAGAAATAAAAACGGATAAGGATAAACCAGTAAATCTTTTGATTGAGGGAGACAATTACCACTCACTTGCCGTTTTGAATTTTACGCACCAAGACAAGATTGATGTAGTTTATATTGATCCGCCGTACAATACTGGCAATAACGATTTTACCTTTAACGACAAATTTGTTGACCGAGAAGACCCTTGGCGACACTCGAAATGGCTTTCGTTTATGGAGAAGCGTTTATGGTTAGCAAGAAGCCTACTTAAAAAGACTGGAGTGCTTTTCGTCAGCATTGGAGATGATGAATTTGCACAATTAAAATTACTTTGCGATGAAATTTTTGGAGATAGTAATTTCTTAGCAAATATAATTAGAAAATCAAAAGAAACAAGTAATAAGGGGCGTTATTTTTCTCCATCAACCGATTATGTACTTTGTTATGCGAAAGATATTGATACTCTGCCAGAGTTTAACGACAACGAAGTTCAAAAAGGTGAAAAATATCTTAAATTATTTAGACACGAGGATAAGCGCGGAAAATATAATCTAGTCTCACTCTATATGCCGAGCCTTGATCCTCGCCCAAACCAGCGTTATTACATTACATGTCCCGACAACACAAAGGTAATTACTCCAAGTGAGGATAAAATGTTTCGTTGGATACCGGCAACTTTCCAAAAAAACTTAAAAGATGATCGTGTTGTATTTTTAAAGACAAAAACGTCTCCGCTAATTGATGAACGCGGCAATAAAGCGGCTTGGAATATATACACAAAGATTTATTTACACGAACGACAAGAGACCGGAATGAAGCCATTAACTTTCATTGATATTCCAAATTCTCTCGGCTCTAAAGAGTTAATCAAAATGGGGATTGATTTCTCATTTTCAAAACCAAAAGAGTTAATCAAATATCTTATTTCTATTACTGATAAGGAATCGGATATTACGGTTCTTGATTTTTTTGCCGGATCAGGAACGACCGGCCAAGCAGTTTTGGAATTAAACAATGAAGACAGCGGGCGGCGTAAATTTATTCTTTGCACCAATAATGAGAACAATATTTGTGCGGATATTTGTTATCCTCGTGTTAAAAACGTCATTTCTGGCTACAAGAGCGCAAAAGGCGAGGCCGTAACTGGTCTTAACGGGAATCTCAAATATTTCAAAACTGATTTTGTAGGTTCTGATTCTAACGATAAAAATAAGCGAGATTTGGTGAATAAATCGACGGAAATGATCTGTATTAAGGAAGATATTTTCGATCTAGTGGTTGATGAGGGATTTGATTTTAAAATTTACCAAAAAGACAAAAAGTTCTTAGGCGTTGTCTTCGATATAGATTCTCTTGACGCTTTTAAGGCAGCCGCCGAAAAGTGTAAAGGCAGTTTTTCTGTTTACTGCTTCTCCTATAATGAGACTACGCCGGAAAAAGAATTTAAAAATCTAAACAACGAATACACTTTCAAGCCAATACCAGCGATTATTCTCAAAGTGTATTTAGAAATATTTAAAAAGTAACTATGGAAAAAACTTTACAATTAAAGGATTACCAAGAGGAAAAAGTAGAGGAGTTGAAGGATAAGGTCAACGAGCTTTTGGAATTGGACGGCAACTCGCTTTGCATATTTGAAGCTCCTACGGGATCGGGCAAAACCGTCATGGTGGGAGAATTTCTAAAGCGTCTTGTTAATCCAATTGACCGCGAAGATGGCAAACAATTTTCTTTCATCTGGATTTCTGTCCGCGATTTGCACAACCAAAGCAAAAAAGCATTGACGAAGAATTTTGAGAATGACTTTCGGTATTCGCATTTCGAGGATTTGAGAAATAATGTGATCGGTAAAAATGAGGTTTTGTTTTTGAATTGGGAGAAAATTTATAACCAAGACAGGGTTTATATTCGTGATAACGAGAAGGGTAAGAACATTTCAAGCATTGTCGAGAATACCAAGCAAGCGGGCAGAGATATTATTCTGGTTATTGATGAGAGCCACCATACGAGCTTAGGCCCGAACGCAACAAGGGTACGCGCCGACATCGCGGCCAAGATTACACTTGAAGTTTCGGCCACTCCGATATTCAAAGACCCTGACGCTCATGTAAAAGTTCACTTTGAGAAGGTTATTGCCGACGGAATGATCAAGAAAGAAATCGCCATCAATCCCGAATTCAAAAAATTCAAGGTGGACGGTAAGAGCAGCCGGGAAATGGTTATCAATGCCGCGATAGCAAAACGCGAGGAGCTTTTGAGGGCATATAAAGCCGAAGGAAGTAATGTGAATCCGCTTTTGCTTATACAATTACCAAACTTGCAGAAAGGTATAAACGACTTGGATAAAGATGTTCTGCTTGATGTGGAGAAAATCCTTAAAACAAAACACGGCATAACCGAAGAAAATGAGCGGTTAGCAATCTGGCTTTCAGAAAATAAAACGCCCAATTTGGTAAACATTGAAAAGCCTGCGAACGAGGTTGAGGTTTTGATTTTCAAACAAGCCATCGCGCTTGGTTGGGATTGTCCTCGTGCACAAATACTCGTCATTTTCAGAGAGACGGGAAGTAGAGTGTTTTTAATACAAACTGTCGGACGCATAATGCGTATGCCAGAATTTCATCATTACGAAGATTACCCAGAATTAAATAAAGCGTATGTTTTCACAAACATCGGCGTCAATGAAATAAAACTTGGAGATGAAATAGCCAAAGAATACTTTACTATCCAAGAAGCGAAGCGCAGGGACGAAATATATAAAGACATAAATCTACCCTCAATACATTTCAAGCGGCAACGAGAAAAAACAAGATTATCCGGCGAATTCACTGCTATTTTTCTAGCTATTACTGATGAGCAAAAATTAAAAGAGCAGATAGATATAAAAAAGCGCAACATTTCTAATGAGATAATGGTTGATGGAAAGGTTATTAATCTTGATAAGGCCAGAGAAATTGAGCACTCGATAATGAGCTATCATTCGCCAGCGATGGAAATACAAACCTATTACGACCTTTTCTGTAAGGCGAGCACGGGTGAATTTGCGCCTGTTGATTCGATGGACAGAATTAAAACTGCCATCAATAGATTCTTTGTTAAATCATTTGGATTCGAGAATGACGATCCAGAATTTCATAAAATTGTTTTAAATCCCGCTAACATCACGAAGGTAAGCGCGACTTTGGCGTTGGCGAGAGAAGAATATAAAAGAAAAGTTGTGGCAAAAGAGGTGGAAAGAGAAATGGAAACCCTCGTTTGGAACGTGCCAAAAATACTTAGTTATAACAGCAAGTATAAAGCAAAGAGTTATAAGAAATCGGCGATGTCTCCTTACTATTCGAGATACGGTGAATCTATCAAGGAGGAAGATAGCAACGTTGAAATAGAATTTATCAAGTACCTTGAGAATTCAAAAAACGTGGAATGGTGGTTTAAAAACGGCTCCGGTGAAATAAATTATTTTGCTGTTCCTTATACAGACAAGCACGGTAAGAAATCGGCGTTTTATGTTGATTTTATTATTCGTTTAAAGAACGGAGAGATTTGGCTATTGGATACTAAAAAAGGCCAAACAGCAGAAGATGCAACGGAACGGGCAGATGGCTTGGCGAAATATATAAAAATACAAAATAAAAAAGTGAAGAAATTATCCGGTGGTATTGTCATTCCCGTTGAGGATCAGTGGAGATATAACGATAAAGAGAAATACGGGTATAATCCAAGCGACTTAAAGGATTGGAAGTTTCTTGATTTAAACTAAAAATATGAAACTCTTTATATTCAGGATTAAGAATTTCTTTAAAACACTACCCGAACTTTTTAAGAGTACCAAAGTAAAAATGGTTTATGATTCCGATTTGAGTAATCTTGTCGAGTCACTAGGCATCAAAACAAAAATCGAAGATGGTGATTTCTTCTGCAGATTTTGTAATACTCAAATTACTCTAGAAAATTTAGGAGCCATACAAAAAGAGAGCGGCGGATTGAAATTTATTTGTACAAATCTTAAATGTTTAAGCAAATTATGAACTGGGACTTAATTATTACTTGGGGAAAAAACATCTTGATTGTTATCGGAGGGATAACTGTATTTTTCACCTTTATAAAAGGACTATCCGATGTTATCCCTCAACTAAGGAAATTTAAATCTTGGTTTTGGTCGCAAACTGCGGAGAGGTTGAAAAATAGGACACTCGTAAAAAATGCAATTGCGAGCGATATAGAAACTCATGTAAATGAAGTGGTAGCTGATCTCCAAAAGGAACTCCCGTTAGGTTGGATTAGAAAGGCTTCTATTGAATGGGTAACAGAATCTAAAGAGAATGACCTTGAAGAAGGAGAGATAATTTTAAGAGTGAAACCGTTTGAGGATCAAGACCAGAACTTTCTGGCCGGTGTTTACACATTTTTCTCAAAAGCACTTTTTCCACACACAAAAGAGGTTATACCTACCAATGTAAGAAAAGCCGCCATACTAAGAATCTCTCATCGCACCATTTCGAACAAAAAACCATACCTTCGAGAATCATTCGAAAACTCATTTTTGGAAACTGCGATCAAAGAAGACCCGACTATTGCGACTTATTTAGGCCGATATGAAAATCTTGATAAGAAGGGATTTTTTACCGGAAGTTTTTTGCGTGAAATACATGAGATCGCAACAAAAACGAGATTTACTGATTTAAGAAACAGAATGAATCAAGAGGTCGATGAAATACTAACCCACATCGAAGGATTTATATCTCAACTAGGAGTTCGGCCTACGAGAAAAATACCTCAAGGAGGGTGGTATCGTATTGGCCCCGCAACCAGTTATGCTTTTATGTTAGTTGCCCGTCCAGAACATGGGGGCGTCGAGCCTTATGTAAATCGTGCTAAAGAAAGACTCACCCAAAATATTGAGCGACTTTATATTATGGGGGCAAAAGAAGAAAAGCCATTTGCAAAATATGTTATATCAGAGATTGCGAAGTTACCAAATTATAAGCTTGTAGAAGTCTTTGAGCTTAATAAGGATTACCGAGGGAATACAGGTGGTATTGGAGCTTTGTTCGTTACTTCTCAAGCGGCCGTGCCAGAAGAAACTTCAGAGATTTGAGAATATGTGGCTCTTCCGTCTAGGAATAACTAATAAAGGAATTTATCTTTAAGGGAGTTTCGCCGATCTCTAAGCGGTGAAAAATTAAAAATCATATAACACGCGCACGGGTGGGTGGGACAAGTGTTATATCCCCTGTCTTCGACCTTCCCTCCAAAAAATCCTCCCTCCAAAAAATCTTCGGCTTTCGTATTCTTGAACCTGACTTTGCGAAATAAAAAAGTGGAAGAAACCGCCGTAAATCAATGGGCGACGCTCCGCGTCGCACGCGAAAATTTTTCTGGAAATGAACTAAGTTTTGTACTGGCTCATCTCTACGGTGCGGCTCGAACCTATTTTAACAAAATTTCCTGACTTTTGACACTCAATTTGCCCCTTCATTCACCCCTTCATTCGGTTTGTGTTAGAATGAAGGGGTAAGGCATTG
>Ga0172381_10003125_pt1 | contig 17714 bp, 15 predicted proteins | sample Leawel6488metaG_FD_119754 | JGI IMG/M metagenome (GOLD analysis project Ga0172381, IMG submission 119754) | Leachate microbial communities from a municipal landfill in Southern Ontario, Canada - Leachate well 64-88 metaG | ecosystem: Engineered > Solid waste > Landfill > Unclassified | place... | reverse complement strand
TCATGTAAGTTGATGCTCCTCTCATATTCTCAATAATTATAGACTATCATATTATATCATAAACCCAGAAAAAATAAAGATTTTTGAAATCGTTTTCCGAGCTCTGGAGTAATATCTGGTTTAAGGTTAATAACGGCAATTATTCTTGAGTTTTTATCCTTGATATCGAATGTAAGTAGCCAAATCCGCTATGGTTACAGCCACTGAGTCAATAAAAATCGTTGACATTGAAGTGTCAACGAAGTAATTAATGAACTGGCAGGGGTGACAGGATTTGAACCCGTTCAAACAGTTTTGGAGACTGTCGTGCTACCGTTGACACCACACCCCTAGGAAGTCAATATATATTATTATGCATAAGTATCAATAAGTCAAGAAAAACTTCCCTTTCCCCATTTGGAAAGAGGGCCTACAAACGGCCCTTTATTTGCGTTTCTTGCTCTTGATGATCTTCATCCGCGAAAACTCTTCACGCTCTTTTTCTTCCAAATAATCGCCGATATATTTGCTGTTGGCTTCAAATTCCGGAATGACGATGTTCTTGAGGGCGTTGGCCCGCTTTTGGGTCTTGCGGATAGCATCAGCCAAGCGATAGGCGCTGTTATCGATTTCCGCGAGTTTGATCGTCAAATCCCTGACCAATTGAAAGTTTTTGAATGCATAGTCAAATTTGGTGTTGGTGCTGGCAATGCCGTAACTGAGCTTAATCGGCTTTTTATCGTAGATCAGTTTGGGAATGTCAACGCCCATAATGCTCCGGTAAGTTATATCGAGGCCGTCGTCAATCGGAATTGCTTTGGCAATGTCGTTGACAACACCCAGAGTGATGTTCGCTTCTTGAAGCGCCTGATAGGCTTTGTGATAAATAGCTTGGATCTCACCACGCAGTGTTTTCACGCTTTCGATCAATTGAACCATTTCGCGAATCAGAATATTCCGTTTCCGATCCATAAGGTTGTATCCCATTTTTGCAAGTGCATGGGATTTTTTGATCGCAAGCAAATTGCCTTTGGTTGGAAATACTTGTTTGATAGCCATGATTAAACATCTTCCTGCTGGTCAAGTTCTTTGATGATGGACTTGTGTTTGATTTTGAATAACGCTTCTGCTTTTTCGTGATCATAAAACTGATCAAGCAATTCTTCATCCGTCCGATCAAGCTCATTTCGCGGCAACAATGACAACAATGACCAGCCAAGATCAAGCGAGTCTTCGATCTGACGGTTTTTGTCATAGCCCTGCTGGATGAAATTGGTCTCGAAAAGGCGGCCAAAGTCAACATAGTTTTGGTCGGTTTCCGACAACTCGTCCTCGCCGATGACCGAAGCCAGACTTCTGGCGTCCTGGACTTTTGCATATGAAGCGAACAACTGATTCATGAGCGGTTGGTGATCTTTGCGGGTATAGCCGGCGCCGATACCATCTTTCATCAATCTGGATAATGATGGCAAGATGCCTATTGGCGGATAAATCCCTAGTTGATGCAAATCACGATCAAGGACAATTTGACCTTCGGTGATATAGCCTGTCAAATCGGGAATCGGATGGGTGATATCGTCATTTGGCATTGACAAAATGGGGATTTGCGTAACTGATCCCTTAGCGTTATGGATGATGCCGGCTCGCTCATACAAGGAGGCAAGATCAGAATACAAGTACCCGGGATAGCCCTTGCGACCGGGTATTTCTTCTTTGCTGCTGGAAAACTCACGCAAGGCTTCGCAATAGGAAGTCATGTCGGTGAGAATCACCAGCACATGCATATCATGCTTGAAAGCCAAATATTCGGCGGCAGTCAATGCGCATCTTGGTGTAAGAATTCTCTCGATAATCGGATCATTTGCCAAATTGAGAAACATTACTACTTTTTCTAAGACGCCAGATTCCTCAAAAGAGCGACGAAAATAAGCCGCCACATCATTCTTGACTCCCAAAGCCGCAAAAACGATACAGAAATTGCGGTTGTCTTGGTCGGCGATCTTTGCTTGTTTGACGATTTGAACGGCGATGTCGTTATGTGGTAATCCGGAACCGGAAAAAATCGGCAGTTTTTGACCCCTGATGAGCGTCGTAAGCGTGTCGATCGCCGATATTCCGGTATGGATGTAGTTTCTGGGATAAATTCGGGATACCGGATTGAGCGGAACTCCGTTGATGTCACGAAATTCATCCACAAAAACCGGTCCCATCCCGTCAATCGTTTGTCCAGAACCATTGAATGTGCGACCGAGGATTTCTTTTGAAAGCGCCATTTGCATTGGGTGTCCTAAAAAGCGTGTTTTGGTATTGTTCAAGGATAACCCCGTAGTGCCTTCAAAGACTTGAATGGCTACTTTTTTGCCAGAGATATAGACCACTCTGCCAAATCGAGTGCCATCGTTTTCCAAGCGGATCTCAACCATTTCCTCATAGCCGACGTCTTCAACGTTATCGAGGATGATCAAAGGTCCGTTAATTTCATTCAAACCGATATATTGAAGGTTCATTCAATCCCTCCTAACGGATCTGTCGAATCGCGTCATCGATCAAATTCGGATATTCATCGAATAACTCGGGCTTGTCGTTTGGTATCTCGTATTTCATCTTGATAATTTTCTCGAATATTTCTGTTTTTTCAATCAAGGTAAAGGCCTTCCCTTCGTGAAGGGCCTTAAGAGATTGCTGATAAAGGTACAAGATGATGTCCATCATCCGTAACTGCTTCTTGATCGGAACATAAGTGTCATCTTTATGAAAAGCATTTTGTTGGAGAAAACCAACACGGATCACTCGACTCGTTTCCAGAATCAACTTCTGGTCATCAGGCAATAAATCGCTGCCGATAAGCTTGACGATTTCCATGAGCTTGTTTTCTTCGGCGAGCAATTTGATTATCGCTTTGCGATTTTTTAAAAATCGATTATCGACGTTGTTGTTATACCATTTTTCAAGGTCATACACATATTCGGAATAACTCAAATTCCAGTTTATTGCGGCATAGTGTCTGGCATAAGCCAATTGTTTGTCAAGCGCCCAAAAGCATCTGACAAACCGTTTTGTGTTTTGAGTCACCGGCTCAGAGAAATCGGCTCCTTGTGGTGAAACCGCGCCGATGATTGTTACCGAACCAATTTGCCCATTTAGGGTTTCCATATATCCGGCACGTTCATAAAACTGAGAAATACGGCTGGGAAGATATGCTGGGAAGCCTTCTTCGGCCGGCATCTCTTCGAGTCTGCCGCTGATTTCCCGCAAGGCTTCTGCCCAACGCGACGTCGAATCAGCCATTACCGCGACATGGTATCCCATATCCCGATAGTATTCCGCAATCGTGAGTCCGGTATAAATGCTTGCTTCGCGAGCCGCAACCGGCATATTGGAAGTGTTGGCGATAAAAACGGTGCGATCCGATAATGGTTTGTTCGTTTTAGGATCTTTTAAAACCGAGAATTCTTCAAGCGCTTGCGTCATTTCGTTTCCGCGCTCGCCACAGCCGATATAAACGATTAGATCTGCGTCACACCATTTTGCTAGCTGATGTTGCATCATTGTCTTGCCAGTGCCAAAACCGCCCGGAACAGCCGCGGTCCCGCCTTTGGCAAGCGGAAACAAGGTGTCCACAATTCTTTGCCCGGTGACCAGCGGCACTGATATCTGCATTCTGCGTTTGACGGGTCTGGGAGTTTTGATTGGCCACTTCTGAGTTAACGTAAGTTCTAAATTTTCGTCATTATCTGATTTGATTGTCGCTATCACATCGTTGATACGATATTTGCCCGCGGGAGCGATATCGATGATTTCACCGGAATACCCGTTTGGCACCATAATCCGATGTTCGATGAGGCTTGTCTCTTGGACGCTGGCAATGATGTCGCCAAATTCAACACGATCATGTTTTTTTCGAAAGAAAGATACTTCCCATTCCTTCTCTAAGTCCAAAGATTCGATATGGACGCCGGAATTGATAAAGGAACCATGCTTCTTATAAATTGTTTTCAATGGGCGGCCGATACCATCGTAAATATTTTGTAAAATTCCTGGACCAAGAAGCACTGAAATTGGTTGTCCCGTGGAAAATACCGGTTCGCCAACCTTCAGTGATGTTGTCGACTCGTAAACTTGGATCGTCGTGAAATCTTTGGTGATTTGAATCACTTCGCCCATCAGTTTGTTATTTCCGACATAAACCATTTCGAGCATCGAAAAATTGGTCGCGTTTTTGATTGTGACCACCGGACCGTTTATTGAATATACAGTGTTTTTCTCCACTTTTCCACCGCTTTCGGATTAGTGTAAATTATTTGACATATAAGTTAGATTTGGCGTAGAACCATTCTTTTTGCTCTTGGAACCTGAAATCAATCGTTTCATCGATTTCAATGTTCATAATATCGCAAAATATCACAAAGCCGCCAATCTTGATTTTTGGATCTAATTCGATCTTATATTTGTGTTTATAGTTGGCTTTGAGACAATCGATAAGAATCTTGTCGCTGGGTTTAACTTTAAAAACAACCGAACATCCGGAAAATTTGTCGGCGATATCTTTGAGTTTGCTGTTGATCAACTCTTCGTATGCTTTCGATGTAACATACTTCATCAATCTTGCTTGAACTTCCGAAAAAACAACCTCAAGCATTTCCAGGCGTCTTTTCATCAGTTTCTGAGAGTTATCCGCCAATATCTTGTTGATCTCATAACTGTGATCGACTTGAAGTTCTTTGATTTCGCGCTTAGCGGCGTTCTCGATACTTTCTTTCAGTTCTTTTTCTATTTTTTCTAACTCTTTTTCTTTCAGGTCGTTTATTTCTTTGCGTAACAGGTCTGATTGCTTTGCGGATAGTCTTTTGATTTCGTTTTCAAAATATATATAGATCCGTTCGTTAGTGTTGTAGTCCAATTCGATTCACCTCATATCTTGATCCCGATCGCTTCACTCACGTAATTGTCGATCGTTTCCCCGGTTGTGGAAGTTCCATGACGATCCGGAATTTCTACAATCAAAGGTTTAGGATGCCTGAGTTTCAACTCAGAGATTACTCGCGGGCACAATTCAACAAGTTTGGTAGTAATCAAAATAATGCAATTTTCTGGTTTTTGCATCGCTTTTTCCAGTTCGTTCAGCACTTCTTGTCGCTCGTGGATGACAACACCCTCGATTCCGACAAGCCGCATTCCTACCAAAGTGTCGATATTGTCGCTTAACAAGAAAAATCTCATGTAATGTCTGCTTTCGAAATACTACAATTTATTGATAATCAAAATCGAAATCAACAATCCGTAGATGGCAACGCCCTCACCAAGAGCAACGAAGATCAGGGATTTACCAAAATTCTTTTCGTTTTCAGAAAAAGCCCCGATAGCCGCCGGAGCCGCCGCTGCGACTGCAATACCAGCACCAAGCGCCGACATTCCCGTAGCCAAGGCAGCACTAAGAAAGCCAAGTCCTTGGGCAATCGAGCCGAGAAATCCGGTCGCTTCATCTTCGGTCTGAGCGAAAACGGATACGCCTCTAACCTGAAAGATGATTGTCGCGATCAACAAGGCGAAGAAGCCGGAAATGTGGATCAACAGCCGTGTTTTGGCGGAGCGTGTGCTCACTTTTCCGCGAAAAACATTTATTAGCGGTATCGACAAAAGGACAACAAAAAGCAGTGGTAACAAAAAATCGATTGTCTCTAACATATATATTCCTCCTTGAATTAAATATCAATCAACTAAACGTTCGAAAAGCAATTCCGTTTCCCTCGTAGTAACGAGAGAACATTTCGTAAAATTCCAACCTGAGCACCTGGATCCCCACAATAAGGCCTTCGATACCCATAACAAACAAGTTGCCAATGATGAAGATGATCGTTGTGCCAACAAGGCCGCTGCTCATCGACATCAAGCTGTAAACGACCAGCATCATTCCCGCATGGGACAGCACAAACCCGCCAACACGCATAAATGACATGGTGTTCGTGATATAAGACAAGATGACTTCAAACAGCTCAAAGAAACCTTCCGTAAAGAAACCGCCAAAGCCATTGGGAAACATTTTATGACCATGAATCTTTCTTTCGATCGGTTCTTTCAAAAACACCATCAGTAGCGGCAAAACCGCAAAAAGAATAATTGTCACGACATTGAAAATGCTGATCTGATAAAGCATTTGTGCGAGCAATCCGCCACCAATGAACAAATAGAAAATCATTCCGGAGATGCCGTTATGGGAAAAGATCATTTCTGCATACTGCTTCTTTTTGAGTTTGTTGGCGATGTTAATGGCTATGGAAGTCAAAATCAGTATCGCTCCAATCAAAACCGCCAAGATTAACAGTGTCATTGTGAAACTGGATTCCATCACGTGAATCGGCTTCCCGGAAAGGCCAAGAACATTTATGAAGAAGGGGTCAAGCAATTCTTCGTTTCCAAACACCGATCCGTACAAGAATCCAAAGAATGTTGAGAAAAGGCCGATTCTGATTGCTATTTCACCAAGTTTCAGTTTCTTCCACTTGTACAACACAAAGCCTATCAACGAAAGCAGCAACCCTTGTCCGACATCGCCAAACATGATTCCAAAAAGGAGTGAGTAGGTAATCGCTACAAAAGGTGTCGGATCGATATCTCCGTAACTCGGCATGCCGTACATTTCGACAAACATCGAGAACGGCCGGCTGAACCAGCCGTGTCTTAGTTTTGTCGGCGGTTTCAGCCTTCGGTCCGAATCGGCCGGGCGAATCGATACCTCAACGGTTTCCATGTCTTTGAATTTGTCGATAACAAGATCTTTGTCTTTTTCTTCAACAAATCCGGTTATCGTGAATTTCTCCCCAAGACCAACGACATACTGTTTCGCCTCATAAATACGGTTAAGAAACACCAGTTCGCTTTTAATGTTTTTGAGATCAAAGTTTGATTCGTTGATCAAATCGTTGATTTCTTCTTGAAGTTTGACCCGGTTGTTTTTGACGGTGTCGATTTCTCGGCGCAAAGCAACTGTTGCATCTTCAGGAGTTCCGTGAACAAAATCGGGAATGTAGATTCTTTCAAAAAACAACGATGAGAAGATGTTATCCACTTCACGTTCATACTCGGGAGAGGTGAAGTAGATGCACCAGCTGTAGTTCTTGTCTTCACTAAACGAGTTGAATATGAATGGTCTTGACCGGTAGTAACTCAGCTTTTCAACGCTTTCCGTTGGCAGTCTTCCCACTCTCGCATATAGATATCTGCATGAGAACACATCGTCTAAAGAAATATCCATATTTTCGATGTTTTTGACTTCTACGACAGCGTCTTCATATTTCTTGATAAGTTCTTCGTTTGACTTCTTATGCTCGACAAGAGACTTGAGTTTTTGATGCATAGTCGATACATAAGCCTGCATTTTTTCCATGGAATAATCGATGGTAATGACCGGTTCAACCGGAATGCAGAAGCCAAATTCGCGTTCGATCTCCAAGAGTTCATTCATTATGACTGTCGAAGGATTTTCTGAAGTAAATGAAGTAAGTCCATGAACGCGCTCCACAAATTGGTCGGAGGAAACAGGATGTAAGCAATGCAGGTCGACAAATCTTTCGAGAACTGCATCCATTTCCAACAATTTGGCAGTTATATTTACCAGTTTCGTTTTTGCGATTGCCATCTGCTGTCTCCTCTCTTAATAGATGAGCATTCTTTTGATTTCGGTTTCTTGAAGTTCATAGCGAATGCCTTCAATGATGTTGAATAGATTCTCGCGTTCGATTTCGCCAAGAATCAAAAACGCGGAATAGACTTTTGGTGCTTGCGATGAAAAATACATATGTCTTTTTGCGAGGTTGTATTTAAGCTTTTGCGCGTAATATTCAATAAATACATATTCATCATCATCCATGAACCGGGAGTATTCCGACCGCTCAAGATAGTGAAGTAGCAGATCGGCATCTGGCAACGATATGATCTCGTCGATTTTTCGTTCGCTCATCCGCGAATGTTTGAGAATCAACGCATTTTTGATTGTCGCCGCATCGGCATTATAAAATTTCTTCAACCGATAAATCTTGATGATATTGGCAAGCTCGAGTTTTGTCTTGAATATTGTTTCAATATCATATTTGAGTTTGCCTCGATAGTTGGCTTCAATCCGTTCAAAAACACAATCATAATAGTGTTCGTCGAGTTTGTTTTCGATTTCCGAGTATTTTATTAGATTCCTGTCCTTTTCTTCATAAGGCAATAAAATATCATGGTAATGCGTTCCCTCGATCGCGTCGAGCAACATCGAGTAGGTGCGAACTTGCGATAATTTGATGATATCAAATTCAGCGTGACGAATAAAGAAAGTCGGAAAGCTGGCCAATGCTTCTTCATAGTTTTCAGAGATAATTGATCGAACTGTCGATAAGATCAATTCGATTTCTCTGATTTTGATATTCAACTCATAGAATGATTTGTCCTTTAATTCAACAAACCTAATTAGTTTTATGGTGCTATTGAAATTAGTGATTTTGATCAGTTCCTCAAATTGACCGCGGTGAATTGTTGTTTCCTGAATATCCCTCATTGTTTCGGCGTATTTGCTCTGCTTCTTGAGATATGCCGCAACTTCCGAAACGGATTTCATTTTAACAAGTTCATCATAGTCATTTGGTTTTAGGAAGTTCCCATAGATCGATTTGGCCTTCGACACAATGGCGTTGCTTGTCCAGACGCTCATGTAATCAACCCCCAAGAGACACCTGTCTTATTTGTTTTGAATACAATAATCATAAATATCATCAATCCAGGTCTCTTTATTTTTTTTGAAACTGGATTCGAGTTTTGCGAGCATTGCCTCCGATTCGGTAATCGCTTCTTGTTTTTTGTTTTTCAAGTCCAGAGCTATGTCGGCTTTGAACTTCATTATGTCTGATTTAGAGGCGTTTTGAAGTTGAGTTTTGAGCCGTTTCTTTTCTTCGCGGATAAAATCATTTATTTTCTCTTTTTCGCGCATCAAAGCATCAACTTCAGCGCGGTGGATTTTGTCAACTTCGATAATATCTTTGATGAGTTTTTCCATCCGGATCTTCAACTCCTTTGCGATAGTTATGTTCTTTGTTTTTTCTCAACAGATATATATTATATCACGAAAATATTACTAGTCAAAAGAAGAGTGATATTAACTTCGGTTAATCAATCTTATGGATAAGACAAAAATAAAAAGCTCTCAAGAGCCCTTTATTTATATGTTTTCGACGTCTACTAACTGGTATCCTTCTTGGGATAAAAAATCCGCAATTACTTGCTTTGACACGAATCCAGAGAACAGGGCGTAACCTTCATCACAAAAAACTTCAACTTGAGATATCCCGTATATGCTTTCCAAAACATGCTTGACATCCTTGGCACAGCCCTCGCAACACATGCCTTTGATGATAGCCTTTTTCATGCTGTACCTCCTCCAAGATTCTCTTAATCATATTATATTATCAAACATGGCGTCTGTCAAACAAACCACTAAAACCGTCAGCTCGATTATAGAACATCATTCCTTTTTTTCACGAGAAATCTTATACAGTTCTTCGACGGCAAAATGGAGTTTTGTGACAACGTTTTTCATGGTTTTTGGATAAAGGTAATACGTGTCATTGAGTGTTGAAAGGTCAAGACAATCACCTTTTTGGAAATAATCGTACTCGATATGGAGCGAATACATCGATTCGACTTCCTTGATCAAGAGAAGTTTTTCGCCGTCAAAATCACCTTCAAGGCGAAACCCGTCGACCCCGTGAGTCAATCTGGCTTCTCCAAGCCGGACATAGCCGTCGGCGTTAGGCAAAGAGTCGACGATCACATCGTCTTTGAAGTGGTATTTGCCATCAATGATCAGTTGTCTGACGTGGGCTCTTTCAAATTCATACCAATCTGGAATATGAGCGAATTCGGTTTTTCCGGACAGCGCCTTCAAACGGCCATATTCATCCATTTCCCAGGTTTTTTTACAATGATTGCACCAAAGTTTGTCGCCATCAGAATCCATTTCGTGTTCGGTTAGGCAGTTCGGGCAAAGATAGAGAACTTTGTGGATGTTCTTGGCTCTATCTTTATAGGTGATTTTTTGTTTGGTTTCCCATTGATAGCGATACTCGTCATATATGAAAGCCTCTTTAATGCGACGATTGATTTCCGGCACATCAAGTGTTTTGATCGATTCGGAATCGATGATCTTGGTCATGTCGGCTCTCAGTCTGACTTTGCGTTGATGGAGATTCCATACCGGCTGGCTGAGATAGTTCCCGTGCATATTTAAAACAACAACAGGAACCTTCATGAGTTTGCACATTTTTCCAAGCGACTCCGGCAAAATTGCGGTTGTGCCAATTAGAGAGTATCGAGCTTCGGGATAAATGGCGCAGATCGTCTTGTTGACTTTGAGCGAATGCTCGATTTGCCGAATCAAAACGATGTCGTTTGTGAACTTGCGCTTGCAGATGCAACCTACGTTCCTAAGCAAACTCTCACGTTTGATGAATCCGTCAATTGCGACGATGTAGTTCGCTCTTCTTGGAAAAATCGCCATTGTGGTGACTTTGAAATCGATGAACGCGTGATGAGTGCAAAGTAAAATATAGGGCGGTTTAAGTCCCTTCATGTTTATCTTATTGACTTTTAGCCTGTTTTTGAATAAAACTCCGACGGAAAGCAGCCAAGCAAGCGGCAAAAGATACCACCTTTGTTTAATCGGCCTTTTGACCATGTCGAAACGGGGAAGATGAGAATCTTTGATAATAGTCTCCTCCTTGGCCGACTAAATGTCGACTCAATTTTTTAAACGATTGTAACTTTGTTCTTGCCTTTTCGCTTGGAAACATAGAGCGCATCATCGGCATTTTTGATGTACTCATAAATGTCAAGCGGATTATCGTGATAGCTTAGACAAACACCAATACTGACATTGGTTGTGATTTCTTCGTCCTTGAATCTAAACTTAAGCGCAGCAACTCTGCTTCTAATATTTTCAGCTATCTCAGCTGCTTTATCCGCGTTAGCGTTCTTAGCAACCACGACAAATTCTTCGCCACCATACCTCGAAAGGATATCCTCTGCGTCTATCGACTCCCGAATGGCCTTTGTCACACCTTTTAAAACCTCATCGCCAAAGGGGTGCCCGTAGTTGTCGTTGATCTGCTTGAAGTCATCTAGGTCGATCATCATCAAGGCAAAATCGGTTTTGTCAATTCCAGAGGCTTTAATATATTCGGTTCCCATTTCAATAAAAGCCCGTCGATTGTAGATGTCGGTCAGTTCGTCATGGGAAGCTTGATAGTCAAGTTTCTCGATCCTTTCGATGTAATTCGTCATGTCGTTGAACTTGACAATGTATCCGTCTTTATGGCCTTTTCTGGAAATCACCGGAATTGTTTCGATAACATAATGTTTGTTGTTATCATTCAAACTGTAAGGAGCCCCTTCTTTGATTGCTTCAATGATTTGCGTATTTTGAAACAGCTCCTCACTTCTCATGTGATACTGGACTTTTACAGAGGTGACTTCATCTTCCGCTACGGCATTATTCCAGGAAATCAATTCCATTTTATCATCAAACAAATACATGCTTTCTGATGCGGTATGAAAAGCTTGGCGATAAGCAGCGGGGGCCAAATAGAGAAACTCGAATCTCAACAAGGCATATAGAACGATGTATGATAGTCCGGCAACGATGTAGATCGCCAGATCGATCCCGGATGTTTGATTGGATGTGAACGTCAAAACCGGGGCGATGCCCGCTATCAAACTACATATTGTCAAAAACAACGCTTGGTGCTTATGAACTCCTGCGGTTTTTTTAAAGGTTCTGAAGTAAATGAAGGTCGCGTATAGAATCATGGCCATATTATATGAGGCCCCAAGGTAGTAAAGCGGACCTTTGACAAAAACCAATACCGGAACCTCTTTGCCTAATAAGAGGTTTGCTTGATCGATGAATGCATCGCGATAATACAGTGTGTAATCAGTATAATATGAAAGCTGAACCGAAATAAACGAGACAAAGGGAATTAGCAAAAGCAAAATTATGTATTTGGTTTTAAGACTAAAACCCGGATTGCGATAGCGATGGGCAAGAAACGCCCAACCAGCTGAAATGAAAGGAATGCCAACGTACTGAAGATGGTTGAAAGCCACTTTAAGTTCAATAGTATCACTCGCAAGTTCCAATCCGTATCCAAGCGCATAGATAAACAGCAGAAAAAACAAAACAACCAGTTCCCATTGCTTTCTTATTCTTTTTAGCGAGATCAGCATCGAAACACTGATGACCAAAGCGATAATGGCTATAGCAAACGTCAGTCCCGTCAAAATCATCTCTGGTTGCATGCTATCAGCTCCTTTTTGTGTCTTAGAAAAGTATTATATCATTCATTAGAAGATATTGCATCATTCTCATAGGTGATTTTGGGAGATAACACCAATATCACGACAAATCCCAAACCGATGATTCCCGCGAGAATCAGATATAGCCAACTATACCCCATGTTATTCACAAACCGCCCAAACAGAAAGTTGCCAACAGCGGTGAAAACCGAAAAGAGAAGCGTAATTATCATGATGGCGGGGGTAACATTCTCCACTTTGACAATTTTCATGATATAGCGGATGTTCGCAAACAAGAATATTCCCCAAGCGATACCCCTTAAAATCGTGATCACCGACAAAGCGACGGAGTCATCAATGAACGAGTAGGCAACGAAACGAAGGGCAAACAATAGTGCGGAGATTATCATCAGTTTTCGCTCAGAAATCAATTGTCCCTTGTTGATCAGGACTCTAATTACAATCACTTCGGCTAAAATAAATGCCGCATAAAGAAATCCATATTGCGTCGCATCCAATCCTTTGACGCCTGTCATGTAGACGCCGAAGAAAGAATCCCCAACTCTGACGGCGCCGACCATGAGCGTGTAAAATATCAAATATTTGTAAAACTCCCTGTTCCTCAAAAGTGCCTTGATATCCCTTTGGGGAGCGTTTTGCCTTTGCAGCTCGTCCTTTAAAGGTTTGATCCAGAATGCTATCAACATCGTCAAAATGAACATCATTCCGGCAACGACAAACAAGACGGTGTAGCCAAGGTAAACGATAACAAGTCCGGCAATCGCAGAGGCAACAACATAGGCGATTGACGCGTGAATTCTAATCGATGTATATTCGATATTATTTTGATTAGCAAACGTAGCGGTAAATCCGTCTTGGATCGAGATAAATGGCGAACAAAGCATGGCGATAAGACAAATGACCAACGCATAGAGCTCAAATCCAGATATTTGTGTGAGGACAATGATTAATATGCCCTCAATCAACGTCATAACTTTAAGAATAACTCTGATGGCCCTCATGTCGCGAGCAAGAAAGTTCCAAACGGGATTCACAAGGATTGTCGCAATCGGCGTAATCGCCAAAATCAGGCCCAATTCGGCTTCGGTTACCCCTTTAGAGATAAAATAGAGCGACATAAAGGGATAAAAAAGCGCATCGCCAAAATAGCGAATAAAGTAGAACAGTTTGAATTTAAAGGTTTCTTTGATCACTGATGGCTTCCTTGACAACAAATATTTTCAAATTATTATACATTTATAACAAAAGAAAAGCAACCAATCGGAAACTCTTTCAAAAATCAACTGACGCCAAATCATCCGTATGAAAACAAGGTATCGATTCAGAGGGTTTGAAAACTAAAGCAAATAATGTATGTGAAATCTTTTTTCGTTACTTTTTGCTGAAAGTTGGGTTTGTCGAAATCTGTCATTCGCAAACAAAAAAAATACTTAAAGTTAGTCTCCTTGAGAGAAGTCGCACGTTATCGCAATTACCTTGATTACACTCAAATTTTCATTAATTTTTATTTTGAAAACTCCCTTGACAACTCTAAGGCTTCTCTCTTATTATCTTAATTGCACCGATAGGGTGATAAATAAAAATCAGGGGTGTTCGTATGTTAAGACAGATTATCAAGAGAGACCAAACCGTCGTTCCGTTTCGGCGTGAAAAAATCGTCTTGGCGATTTTTAAGGCGGCAAGCTCCGTTGGTGGATCCGATTTTGCCAAATCGGAACAACTAGCGGACGAAGTGTGCCGGCTCGCCGAAGCCCGATATCCGAACGGAATCGCCGACGTTGAGGGGATCCAAGATATCGTCGAAAAAGTACTAATTGAGAACGGCCATGCCAAAACGGCAAAAGCCTTTATTTTGTATCGTGAAAAAAGACGGGCATCTCGTGAAGCCAACGCCCTGATTGGCGCCACAATCGACATGTTTACCGAGTATCTGAATGACCGAGACTGGCAAATCAATGAAAATGCCAATACGCAAAAATCGATCAACGGACTTAATAATTATGTTCGTGAAGAATTCACCAAAAACTATTGGCTTCACGAAGTCTATCCTGGATCGATCCGCGACGCTCATCTTCAAGGTGACATCCATATCCATGATTTGGGTTTTTTCGGCCCTTACTGCGCCGGGTGGGACATTCGCCAAATCATAACGAACGGTTTTGGCGGCGTATCGAGCAAGGTAGAATCCAGCCCTCCCAAGCATCTTCGTTCTTTGCTAGGCCAAATCATCAATTCAACATTCACAACTCAAGGCGAGACGGCAGGCGCCCAAGCTTGGTCATCCTTTGACACTTATCTCGCCCCCTTCATCAGATATGACAATCTTGAGTATAAACAAGTCAGACAGGCGATTCAAGAGTTTGTCTTCAACCTCAACGTCCCTACCAGAGTCGGGTTCCAGTGTCCATTTTCCAACTTGACCTTTGACATTGTATGTCCTTCGACATTGAAAGACCAAAACGTCATTTTTGCCGGTAAATTGATGCCCGAAAAATATGGCGATTTCCAAAAAGAAATGGACATGATCAATCTAGCTTTCTGTGACGTGATGATGGAAGGCGATGCCAAAGGCAGAGTCTTCACCTTCCCGATCCCGACAATCAACGTCACAAAGGATTTCGCCTGGGATAGCGAAGTCGTGGAAAAGTACATGGAAATCACTGCAAAGTACGGAATCCCATATTTTTCAAATTACATTAATTCTGACCTTTCGCCCGAAGACGCGCTATCGATGTGTTGTCGTTTGCGGCTTAACACTTCCGAGCTTCGCAAGCGCGGAGGCGGTTTGTTCGGATCAAATCCGTTGACCGGTTCAATAGGCGTGGTCACCATCAATTTGCCAAGGCTTGCTTATCTATCCAAAACAGAATCCGAGTTTTTTACAAGGCTTTGGGAAACAATCAATGTAGCTAAGAAGAGTCTTGAAATCAAACGAAAAGTCATCGAGGAACAAACCGAAAACGGACTATATCCCTATAGCGCCAGCTACCTTAAGGACATTAAACTAAAAACCGGTTCTTACTGGTTCAATCATTTCAACACCATCGGCCTGATCGGCATGAATGAGGCCATTCAAAACTTGTTTGGTATCGAAGTCGATTTAACAATGCGAGAAGGCCAAGAATTCGCTCTGAAAACCCTCAATTATATGCGTGATGTCATCAAAGATATTCAGGAAGAAACCGGTCACTATTACAACCTTGAGGCGACTCCTGCCGAAGGAACAAGCTATCGGCTTGCCAAAAACGACAAAGCCAAATACCCAGATATCATCACCGCCGGAAAAGAGACTCCATATTATACCAATTCCAGCCAACTACCCGTCGGTTTCACTGATGACATATTTGAGACCTTGGACCTTCAGGACGAGTTACAGTCGCTATATACAGGCGGAACCGTTCTTCATCTTTATCTTGGCGAACGCATCAAAGATACCAAAACCACTAAAAACTTGATTAAAAAAGTCTTTGAAAACTACAAGCTTCCCTATATATCCTTGACGCCTACTTTCTCGGTCTGCAATGAGCACGGATACATCTCTGGAGAGCATTTCAAATGCCCGACCTGCGGACTTCCTACCGAGGTATACACTCGCGTAGTTGGCTATCTAAGACCGGTTCAGAACTTTAACAAAGGCAAAAAAGCCGAATATAACGACCGTGTCAAATACGTAATCAAAGAACAGCCGCAAACTATCAAGGCCGGGGGAGAGAAAGCATGATTTTTGCCGGGATCGTCAGAACTTCGCTCATTGATTATCCTGGCAACGTAGCCACTGTTCTTTTCACTCCCGGGTGTAATTTCAACTGTTTCTATTGTCACAACCGCAGTTTGATTGAAAACATTGATTCTTTGATTCCGATTGCGGATATTGAAGCGTTTCTCAAAAAGCGCAAGGGTTTGATCGATGGCGTTGTCATAACCGGCGGCGAGCCAACTCTTCAAGATGACTTGGTTGAATACATGTTAACGCTCAAAGAATTAGGCTATAAAACCAAACTCGATACCAACGGCTCAAATCCCGAGGTTATCAGATCTTGTATCAAAGCCAAGGCCGTTGATTATTATGCCGTTGACTATAAGGCTCCCATGGCAAGATACCAAGAGATTGCCCGCGGTGAAGCAAACGCACAGACGGTTCTCGCTTCAATAAAGCTCTTACTTGAAAATGACTGTGATTTTGAGATTAGAACCACAGTCATCCCCCAACTGTCGCTCGAAGACTTAATTCAGATGGCGGAGGAACTTCCCAAAATACCCCGGTATGTCCTTAATGCGTATAAAAAGCCTCTCGACTATCGGATCGAGGATCTTGACTTGATCGAGGCTCCTCCATATTCTGAAAAGCAAATCGCCGAGTTTGCTGAAACGATCAAATTATACCAACCTAATGTTGTTTTGATATTCTAATTAAGAGCCCCGAAATCGGGGCTCTTAGTATGTATAGACCACATTACCTTTTTTAATAACAGAACTAATGGCAAGATCATGATCCAAAATGAGCAAATCGGCTTGCTTGCCAATATCAATGCTTCCCAACCTCTTATCTACGCCAATCGCCGTAGCCGGGTTTAGCGACGCCATTCTCACAGCGTCTTCTATTTTGAAGCCTAAATCGTTGACAAGATGGCGTACCGCCCTTATAAGGTCACTAGTTGATCCGGCGAGTTTGCCTTCTATAGTTCGAGCGGCACCTCCCTCAACGCGGATCGTCTCTTTGTCAAGCGTATAAGTCCCGTCCATGAGTCCTGCGGCGCGAATCTGATCGGAAACCAACAACATTTTGTCTTTTCCTTTGCATTTGCACGCAATCCTGATGGCCGCGTCGTGCAGATGGATACCATCTACGATCAATTCCGCATATACTTCTGATTTATCGAGTACAGCACCGACGATTCCCGGCTCCCGATGATTGAAGGGGATCATCGCATTAAACAAGTGAGTTGCGATAGACGCCCCCTGATCGATTGCTCTAGAACATTCCAAGTAAGTTCCCTCTGAATGACCCAGAGCTACTTTTACGCCTGTACTAACAAGAAAGGCAATCAAATTCAAAGCTCCGTCTAATTCAGGAGCCATTGCGACGACCTTTATCAGTCCTTCTGAGGTGTCAAGTATTTCTCGAACCTCATCAATCGACGGTAAACGCAGGTTTCTTTTGGGATGAGCTCCGCTTCTTTGAGGGTTGAAAAAGGGGCCCTCGAGATAAATCCCAAGCAACTCGGAAACATCGTCTTTCTGCGATTTAACATAGTCCTTGACAACATTGGCGACTGCTAATAGTCGACTATGTTCAGCTGAGATAGTCGCTCCCAAAAAAGAGGTAACTCCCCTACTTAAATGATATCTGGCGATGATGTCGAGCCCTTTGGCGTCTTTGTCCATGATAT
>Ga0172381_10003124_pt1 | contig 17715 bp, 54 predicted proteins | sample Leawel6488metaG_FD_119754 | JGI IMG/M metagenome (GOLD analysis project Ga0172381, IMG submission 119754) | Leachate microbial communities from a municipal landfill in Southern Ontario, Canada - Leachate well 64-88 metaG | ecosystem: Engineered > Solid waste > Landfill > Unclassified | place... | reverse complement strand
TAGAGTAAAAAAACAATAATGCTATAAGATTCTATATCATAGATTAAATATAAAACCTATCTAAAACTAACATAGCACACATTCTTATAATGTGTCTGTTAGTGTCTAGGATATAGGAGTAAAATTAGATGATTATCAAGGCAATAAATAACAACAAAAAAACAAATAAAATCACAGTCAAAAATGATAATATTGCGCCAACGTATAAACAAAAAAAATGTCTATGTGTTTTAACTGGTAAAAATGCTTTTAACTTCAAAATCACTCGTAAAGAAGCGTCCATAATCATCGGTGGAATCAAAAACGGCACTGATATTCCGAATACATTATGCCGTAAAATTGGCGTAAAATAACCCTATACCACTAAATAACAGGATATCTTCAATACACAATCTAAAATTGCATCCTAGACACTCACAGACACATTATAGTAATGCTAACGATAGAGCTATCAGTGATAATCGCTAGTATAATGCGATTGTAGCTGACATTCTAACGTCATCTTGCGTATGCTACATCAGCGTATGATGTAACACGTTGACAATAGAGTGAGATAACAACTTGCTGATTAAGCTATGTGTAAATAATGATAGGATAATATCAACACAACCTGAAATGCTATCCGTGCTCAATACGTTATGAGGCTTTTATGCTCTATTTACATAACTTGAGCGTAAGCTATCAATCAATAGCTTACTGGCATAATTTACGTGTTGACGTGTTTTCTACTCGCTATGACTACCACATAACAGACGTTGATTGATTATCAGCTATAAAGTCAGTGGTACGACATATATTATACAGCTTGTCTATACTGATATAATCCTGTAATTTTACTTTATACGCTCGCAATTAACTCGATACTTTAGTTTACATAATATTATGAATTACACAATAACAGACTCAGTTTGTTCTTTAGTTTCCCTACATTTTGCCCTGTGGGGTGAACTATGTCAAATTTTGGGCAAATTTTACTACTGGCAGGAGACTACTAGATTCTACTGACAGTAGAATCTTATAGGCTGAACTATGCCTACAATCTCGACTCGTAGCAGTCTGCCAAAGTAGAAGTAATGAACCTACTGATAGCAGAATAAGCGAATAGGGTAAACTGTGCTCAAAAACTGCCTCTCAAAACTAAGTTGGGAGGCAGACTTGAGCCTAGATTGCTCAAAATTAACTACTGATAGGAGGCTGGAATATGGCTAATGAAGTTTGGACTAAGTGTAAAATATGTGTCTGGAATCCGACTTGTCATCAAGATGCCAAAGACCCTGACTGTTACCCTTATGGAGGAGGTTGCGATGAATTTACCACACAGGCTCAACTTGAGAAATCTTGTGAACATTGCTCTACGCCCAATCACTGTCAAGGTTGTCCTGCGGAAAGAGGCTAAATCGGAGGCTAAACTATGTTTTATGAACTAGCTCATTTACGATTCCTTAGGCTCGGCGGAGTCTTACTGCAAACGACTCGGAAATTTTATTCCATCAGATTCACCAATAGCCCTGACCCTGACTGTATGGGCTGGGATTTATCACTCGGATTTGTCTATGTTATGTATAGACCTAGTAATTGGTTTTAGAGGTGAACTATGGCTTGCAGAATTCAGTCTACAAAGTGCCACTTAGAACGTAAAGGTGTTAGAATCGCCAAACGTTTACTCGGAATCAAGCATCGTGAAATTTACGATGCACCGTTTGACCTTGTAAATAAGCAATTTGGGTATGAAATTAAGGCTCTCTCTGTAAATCAAAAGGATTTTAAAATCCATATCTCCAAAAGTAGTATGGATAACAAGTTAAAATTGGCGGAAATCAAACAGATTCAGCCGATTTTAGTGGCAATCGTAATAGACACTAATAGCTTTAAGGCTTACCAGAGTCAATTACGTAGCCATATTAGAATCAACCAAATGGAAAGAATTATTTAGGAGGCTAAAATGAAAACAATTATGCTAACAAAAAGACCACCATTCTACGGAATCAGATTTTGGGATTCCCCTGAAATCCACATCAAGTATCGTTGGCATCTACCACGATACCGCTATAATCAAGTCCGAGAATTAGACTTCGGTAAATTCAGTATCTTCTTTGGGGGTATGCCGAGAATCTGGATGAACGGCAAAATGATAGTTTTGAAATAATTGGAGGCTAAAATGGCAAGGATAATATCTAATGGGCTACGCTGTACTCAATCCACGTATAATCTCAGAGAGATTACCAGATTAGCGGGGAAAATTCACGGAGAAGAGACTCGGAAATGGTTGGCGGATAAAATTATAGCAAGGGCTATATTTTCAGACAATCCAACTCGGATTCAGTCTGAATCTGTAAATCGGGCTTTAAAAGCCTTGAATGATGATAGGAGGGTAAAAGTATGAGATTGATTATCGCTATAATTAAATCTAGTTATCCCTTTGGGCATCAATCCGTCTATCATATTTGCCACGATACTAAGTGGCAAAGGATTTTCTGGTTCAGATGGTTCACTATTGGGATTGAATATTAGAGGAGAGTGAAAATATGCTAGGTTGGCTAATAGTATTAGCAATGGTTATATTTGCGATAATTAGACCGAGATTGATTAAGGAGGATTAAATGCCCGTAAAAACACAGCGTCAATCCCCAATAATTAGGACTCCAGAACAGCGTGATGCAATTTCAAGAATGAAAGCTTGCGAAAATTGCGGCGGTTTGCTTATCCATCAAAGAGATTTCAATGGTAGATATGCTGAGTGTATGCAATGTGGTAATATTTTAGATTATTAAGGGGGAAACTATGAAAGACGATTTCAGAATCACATTACAAGGTAATTTCCAAGTCAGATTTGCTAATGGCGTTCAGGTATCAGTATTCATCGGGAAAGGTGCTTATATTAAAGGTCGTGGAGAAAACCAGTCATTCTATATGTCAATAGATGATGATAACAGTAATCGGGAATCACCAAACGCCGAGATTGCCGTCTTTGACAAAGATGACAACTATATCATTCGTAAATTTAAAGATGATGGTGATGACGTTATCGGATGGCAATCCCCCGAACAATTCCTTGAGATTTTAAATTGGGCTAAGAATTATAATGGATAACTACACAATCGCTGAACTATGGGAACGAGCCTGTGAGTTTGATAAAATACCCACAGGGACAAAGTTTGCGGAATTCTCGGAGAATAATTACTGGGCAAAAGAATACGATAAAGCGATGTCTCTCTACTTTAAATATCAAGTAGCTATGAGACAAATGGTTAGTGGAGGATAAATTATGATTTATGGCAATACTTTAACAAAGATAATCAATGAAGAATATGAACGTAAAGTTCGGCAGGATAATACTAATCCGAACAAGCTTTATGGGCGACCTTTACCCAAAGCTATGCTTCTTAGATTTCGCATAGAAGAAGCAAAGTCCAAAGAATACAAGGAAACGTACCTTGAAATGATGATATTTGGGCAAGGATATGTTACTGTTCTACATCGGATTACACATAGCAGAGATAACTATCGCTCTGGCGATGAGTTAAAAGAAAGACTTATTAAACAAACTGATTGGATTAAGGATTGTTGCCACGATAGTTGTTGGCGATATGATGGGATTGAACGCCTAATTTCAGGATATCAGTACCGTGATTCTAAATGGGACATATCGGGTATTGACGAATTATTTGGATGGTATTCTGTTATTGACTTAGATGATAAATTATACGAACACTTCAGTAGTATTAAGTAATGGTTTCAGGAGGATAAATAATGAGAGATTATATCAACATCGGCGCAACCCCATCAGATGAAGAATGTGCTCAAGTTGGCACACCTAATTATCCTGAAAAAAGTAAGGCGGAATGTCGGGCTTTTATGCACCAACTTGAAAGAACATTCCCTGATATTCCCGATGGCACTTACTTCACCGTAAAAAGTTTCCCTCACGACTTTGGGACATACAGAGAAGTAGTTGTATCTTACGATGAAGATGATGAAGAATCGGCGAAATTCGCCTATAAAGTTGAGAGCGAATCACCGCAGAATTGGGATGAAGAAGCTAAAAAAGAATTACACGGAGGATAAATTATGGAGAAGTGGAAATCCGCAAGTAACTATATGGGTGAAGAATACCCAGAATATTATGTCCTCATAAGTCAGAATCGGGACTCGCCGCCTATCGACAGAGCCAACTTTGATGAGGCATTAGAGAGGCTCGGCGGAGAATCGGAAACTGTAAAAGTCATAAGGTCTGGACATTGGGCTGTGGGTTGGGTAGAAGTTATCTTAATTCACGAATCTGATAAAGAACATATCGGAATCGGCGAGAAAATCCAGAGCGAATTGCAAGATTATCCTGTATTAAGTGAGGATAGGTTCTCACAATACGAACTTGATAAGGTAATGGGATATTGGAAATCTTGCGGATTGCGAGAGCGTATTAGGCTTTGCCAAGATTGTAAAATACCATTTACGGCGGCAAGATTTGATGATGCACCATCACGTTATAACGAATTATGGGAGTGTTTAAGAGAATGAGAAAGGCATATATAGCAACAATTCAAGTCTGCATAGAAGGTGTGAATAATGATGCAGAGGCTGTCGATTGGATAAGCGGATTACTTTCAGGGGATAACCCAAAGGGATTAGTTGACTGGCAATATCTGAAACTCGGCGGTCAATGGCTCTATCCCACAGAGCAGTATATACCCGATACAAAAGGATACAGAGAGGGTGATTGTTTTATAAAATAAGGGAGGCATAAATAATGTTTAAAGTGGAAATTGAACACGACCACTACCGTATCTCAACCGATAGAGACTCTTATACTACACAGATAAGAGAGGAAATAATCAAGGCTTGCGAGCATTATTATCTTGGACATTTGCCAAGTGATAAAAAATGCCCAATACGCAGGGAAAGGATAGACGAAAATGAGACTAGGTAAATATGAGGGAAACACAGATGCAATTATCAACAAGCTACCACACGGTTCAGGAATCAATGGGGACTGGCATATTGAAACAAACAAAGTCAGGATTAAAGCGTCTAATTTCTACGAGCCAATGAATGAGGCGGGTTTTTATGATGGGATTGCATATTTCACACTTTATATTCCATTGAAATCACCGATTGACTTTAAACTCCACTTTAACGATAGAGTTTCACAATACTACAATCGAAAATATTTACTACGTGAGTATCTTGAGGATACAATCGCTGAATGTTTAATGGAGGCAGAATAATGCTCACTGTAAAGCAACTAAAAGAATGGCTGAGTGAATTCCACGATGATATGGAAGTAAAAGCGGTGGACTTCAGAACCGACAAACTTGCTTCTGTGGATTTAATGGTTGATTGGGAAGATTCATCGGGTAAAGTTATATCAACAATAGGTATTGAATAAGGGAGGAATAAAATGAAACACGAATGTATAAGAGAGACTCTTATATGGGAAACAAATCCAAGAATAAGTTCTGAAAGTATTTCTTATAGGGGTAAATGCCCTATATGCGGGAAAGAATACGAGCAAGTATTTACCGCAAATGACAACCTTTGGGATGTAGAAAAAGACGAATATTCTAATTTATAAATAAGAGGAGGGATAAAATGGAGAAGCACACATACAATCAACTCGCAACAAAGTTAGGACACAACCATATACACTTCACGGATAAAAAGGGTAAAGTTATTAAAAAAGTGGAGGCGAAAGTATAATGGAAAATGAGGGAACGGCTACAATCCAGATACAAGAGATTCGCTTATCTTTGTCTTTCAGTAAAAAATACATAGAAGAACACGGCGGAGTTCGGGGATTAAAGAATCTACTTTATGACATCTTTGACCGCTATGCTAATGAAGAATACTTTAATTACGATATGTTAGAGGAGTAAATAATGTCGAAAGTTAAATGCCCTAATTGCGGAAAAACTCTTACTTTTACCGCCGAATATCCTGACACTGGCACATCCGTTGACATTTATGAAGCAAAATGCAAAACTTGTAAGTCTAAATTCGTAGTCAGCGTTGAGAATCAAGACGGTTCAATATCAGTTAGTGAAGCGGGGGATTAAATGAAACAAGTAATAGGTTACTATAACGCATTAGAGTATTACGTTATGTTAGACGGTAAAGTAGTCTATAGTGCTGGAAATTCTCCGTTTGATTCGCAATTCTACACATCTGAGGATGATGGAGTCGGGTTAAAAGCAATGCGTTCTTATTGCATCCAAACTGCTAAAGAAATCGCTAAAGAAAACAACGCTAAATATGTTGGCGTAGAACGTATAGAGGAGTAACAAATGGAACAAGACTTATGCTTAATATGCGGTCAACCTTTCATCATCGGAGAAGATGGTAACGAATTAGGTTTCTGTGTAGCTTGCCAAAAACGCCCTGATTTCCCCTATGATATAGACGCTTATTATAAGGACTATGATGCGAATAAGGTAGCATTTAAGGGATTCGATACGATGAGTAGGGGATTACTTGAGAAGTACAGGAGGATTTAATGACGGTACGAGATTTAATTAAGATACTCCAACAAATAAATCCTGAGGCATTAGTAGTAACGGAATCGGATTACGGAGATATAACAAATTACTACGCCGCCAATTCCGTTGAAAAGGCTATCAAATATACAAGTAATTCTAAGGAATTTTATAACACCGAATTTAAATACGGCACTCCAGTTGAAGTTATCTGGTTAGAATAGAGGAGGAATAGATGGACAAACTAAAAGAACTCATCATCGGTATGCTCAAAGAAAACACAGGCGTTCATATGTTAGATTCTGGCGGTGCATATGGCAGACATTGGGAAAGGAATCAGAAACGAGACTTTGATAAAGAACCCGCTTGTATCTTAGAAGCCGACAATTATCAAAACGTACCGACAATATCAATCTCATACAATCTCTATCACTACCTTGTAAACTATCTTGAGTATGATGAAGTCTGCGAGAAGTTCAATAAAGAATTCAAGGACTTCTGCAATCTCCCTAAATATAAAGAGGAATCTTATTATCACTGTCTCGGCGAATGGGTAAAGGATAAAAGATTCTCCGAAGTAGATTCCATAAATACCTATAACCACGAAAGTTTATTAGACCAAGTTATCCAATACACCCACTTCAAATATGGGGGAGAAGATTATATCGCACTCCAAATACATAATGGCTGTGATGTAAGAGGCGGATATACCGACCCCGTAATATTCATAGTACCTGAGATGGACTACTTTTGTTTAGCGGAATTTGATTGCTACCTTTACGCCAAATATCCACTTGACCCGAACCAGAAGATACTTGAGGGAATAGAACCGCCGAAAGAATCATATTGCTGGGATTCAGATGATTGTGGATACCATTGGTACGGAAACGACAACGAACCTGAACTAACCAAAGTCCTAAGAGTTAAAGACGGTAAGGCTTATGTAGAAATCGGCGGAAAGTTATTAGAGCTTCACGCTTCAGTATCAGAGGGATATTAGATGAAATACGAAACAGTTGAAGTAGCCCAAATGTGCAAAGCACACATAGCAGATGTTATTAACGGTAAAATTAAAATCAAACCGCCGTTAGTTATTTGCGAAGTTTCACCTGAATTGTGCGATTACTTTGCTGATAAAAACGACTATATGGTCGCACCAATAATAAAATTGAGAGTGTGTTAGATGAAACTACAAACCTGTAAATCCTGTAAAACAAAATTCCACGATAAAGTATGGATAGATACCTGCCCTATATGTCGGGGTAAAAAGTTCATTAGAAAAACAGAGTATGAACTTCACGGTAAAACTAGGGTACTTACTGAGAATGATTAAGGAGGATTAAATGACTAAGCATATTGTTAAAGAGTGGGATAGTGCCACTAAAGAATACACTTGTGCTTGTGGGTATAAAAGTACGGAGAACATCAAGCCTCATTCCCTTGATGAAGTAACTTGCCTAGACTGTTTTAGAATAACAGTAAGACGGCTCACAGCCGAAAAAACGGCACTAATAACTATGGGGAGAAGGATAGCTAACTTTCGGAGAGTTAAGGAGGACTAAATGAACATCTCTAACGCCAACAAACAAACTAGCAAAACCATACAAAAGCAATCCCTAAAAACTTCCACAAAATACAACAACCGTTCTGATATTAAAAGAAAGGGGGAATCAAAATGATAAAACAAGACTACGCTAAACTGGCAAACCTGATTAAAGAGAACTCGGACAACATCGGAGACGGAGACAATCAAATAAATCAGTTCGTTATCTACAAGGATTCTTTTATGAAAGGCTTATGTGAAGTCTTAAAATCCGACAATCCCCGCTTTGATGAAGAAACTTTCCGTAAGACTTGTGAGTATTAAAGGAGGAGAGAAATGACCGAACAATTATCAGACGTATGGAAATTAGAGACAGGTGATGTGGAAGTGGCAAGCGAAGACCTAAACCTTATCATCGACAATGCAATGGGAAGGATTAAAAACTCTTTCGGCAACAGGATGCAACTCATCAAATACTTGAGGACTCTATGGGACAATGAATCGTGGGAATCAATCAAGAGGAAGCTGAACACCAAAGGCTCGGTATGGGTTGTCTGGTATATAGACGGTGTAAATCAACACATCCGTAATCTTATGCAACAGAGAATGACAGACGAAGACGCTGACATCGTGGCGGAATCTAAGAAATGGAATGAGCTAACAATTCATTTACGTGGCGGTGAAATCGCCATTATTCTCAAGGCATTACACGAAATGGAAACTCACGGTACAGTTCTTAAAACTGCCACACACGACTTAATCAGTCGGATAGAAACGGCGGAAAACGAATAGGAGGTAACAATGCCAACTAAAAAATGTATCACAGTTTATAAATTTGATGAACTCTCTGACGAAGCTAAAGAAAAAGCAAGGGAATGGTGGCGAGAAGGAGGACTTGATTATGAGTGGTACGATTGCGTAGAATCAGACTTCAAGGAAATCGGTAAAATTCTCGGAATTGACGTAACTAAAATCTTCTTCACTGGCTTTTCTTCTCAAGGTGACGGGGCTTGCTTTGAGGGATATTATGAATACGCTAAGGGTAGTGTTAAGAAACTCAAGGAGTATGCCCCGCAAGATACGGAACTGCATAGAATTGCAGAGGAATTAGCGAAAGCTCAGAAGCGGTTTTTCTATGGCATAGATGCCGTCATTAGCCACGAAGGACATTACTACCACGAAATGTGTACTAAGATTTTAGTCAGACATTCCAACGGTGAATATATTGACAATGAAACCGATGAAATCTTTACTGAACTTCTCCGAGACTTAATGAAATGGCTCTATCGCACACTTGCAAGAGAATATGACTATCTGAATAGTGACGAACAAGTAGACGAAACCATTATGGCAAACGAATATGAATTTACCGAAGATGGTAATAGGAGTGTGGTAACATGAACGAACCTATAGTCTATGATAACCTTACACAACATCTTATCTTATTCTCAAAGCATCAATACGGTAGAACAGACGATATTGTAGATGACCTCGCCACCTTTATGAGCAAATGGAGCGGAGTCGAGAAATCCGCCTTCACAGAACGAGAGCTTATGAACGTAATGGCTCTAGCCTTTTCAGATTGTGCCAATCGGTATGATGTCCACGATTTTATTAGAGGGATTGCCACGCCGTCAAGCAGATATGTATTACAAACAGAACCGATGAATTTGCGACAAATGATAGAGAGTATGCTCGGAATTCTGTCTTGTATTCAAGTTCGTGAATATGACAAAGACGGGAAACTATACGACCTTATAAAGTTACCCGAACCTAACCCTAAATATTTTATAGGAGATATGGAGGTAAGATTATGAGACCAATGGTACAAAGCATTCCGCTACTACGGAAGATTAGACAGGCAAATGTGGAATGGTTTTCACCGAGCAATAAACGATTCTTCAAGGACAGAAGTTACTATGGCTACTATGGAGGTAAAACAGGCAAGTCATATTTAGTACGCTCCACTTATGCTTGGACAGATATGTTCGGGGAGAAACCAAGACTTCATTATCGCATTGACACACTAAACCAAGAGACAGAAGAAATCGGCGAACTGATTGACATAGAGTTTAAAACCCTTGACGATGCAAGGGAATGGCTAAAGGATAATTAAAGGAGGCGCAAGGTGAGAGAGTATTTTTTAATTGGCAGGGAACTAGACTTAGTGCTCTATGCTCTAGAGATTCTCGCTAACGATAAGGCAAGCGCACACTTTGGAGAAGCAAAGAAATTACTTGCCAAAATAAAGGAGGAGATAGAATGACAAAACGAACCGTAGAAATGGAAGACAATTTAGACGAAACAGTGGACAGCGTAAAAGAGGAAATCCGAGACAACTTCATTGAATACCTGCGAGATAATCCCGACTGTGAAGACTGGGACGATTATTATCAAAGCAAAGGATGCGATGCAGTCAATGAAATCGCCGATAGCAACACACCCATTTATAACAAGGAAATAGACGACCTGTATTATCTTTACGGAGATGAATTAGAAGAAGCATATAAGAACGCAGGGATTGGTAACGGGGATGAAGATAACCACAGGGCAGTAGCCATCTGTATGTACCTTGGAGCGCAAGGATTTGATTACCTACGGGAACTCCAAGACGAGTTTGAGGAATGGCTCGGCGATAAAGAAGAGTCGGCTACCATAGAAGAATTCATTAAAGCATTGGAGGCATAGGATGGAGAAAGCATTATTCAGGGAAAAAGTTGATTCACTGATGCCCGATTTAGTCGAGTACATTCGCAAGCAAAGCGATAGGTTATACAGTTGCGGGGGGATTGACACAAGCAAATACGAAGACGACTTCAGGCTACCCAAATTAATTATATCGGTAGTGCTTAAAGATGCTATATTGCAATTCTCTCCCATGTCTGTCCAAGATATAAAGAACGCAAGAAATCTGGAACACTTTTAAGGAGGACAATATGGAACTGGAGCAACTGGTAGCCTTCTGTGTACTCATGGAGAAGGGGCAGGGTATCATAAGTAAAGCCCCGTCATATCTAATGGAGAAGTGGAAGTCTTGCCAACTCCGAGAATCCCGAAATGACCTACTCGGTTTGATGGATTTAGAGAACGCTAATAAATTCAGAGAGTACGTAAAGATGTGGAGGTTAGATGAAAGTTGAGTTAAAAAATCACACCTGTATAGTAACCAGAGAAACAGGAGACCCAAAGATATATAATGAGTCACTTTTTCTTCACAAGGTAAAACTTGAACTCATCAAACAAGGGCATGACGTTATCAAGAAGCGGATGTGGAAAGATGGACATCTCTACGGGAATGATGAAACGCAATACATTCGCTCCCGAAATGTGGGTAAGCAATTTCAAGACTCCCACGATTTTATTATGGTCTACGATAACGACTATGCTCTCCGAGCTTCCTACGAAGACTACAACAAGGAAGGTGAAAAGGAATTTTGGGTAGCGAGAGGAGATGAATAATGGCAACATTAGATTACCATTATCAATCCGTAGACTTCACAGGGAAGGTTCTCGGAACAGGGAAACGGCTCACAGATGTAGAAGGAATGGGAGAACGCATCATAGTAGACTATAAGAAAATGCGCTATACCATTCAACCGCAATATCCTGCGGCAAGATACAATTGGCACAAAGGATTTGATGGAATCAGTTTTATAATAAAGAGAGAGGTTAGTAAATGATACCCATTATAAAACGCCGAGAACGTATTACAGAAACAACTTACGATTACAATTATCATTGGAAAGGAGACCCTGACCACCATTGTGGTTTCGGATTCCCCTGTGATAAAGATGGCAATATCTTCTTCGACCAAATGTGCGATGAGGCAAAGGCTAACTACGCCAAATGTAAAGATGGCACTTACGATGTTGAGGATATGGGGGTTAGACCTTATACTCACAGTTGGGTAGAACCAGCCGAAGCCAAATGTTTATGCGGTCACATTATCTATCTTGAATCGTTCACTAATACTTGCGAGAAATGCGGTAGAGATTACAATATGAGTGGACAAGAATTAGCCCCACGAAGATTTTGGGGAGAAGAAACTGGTGAAACCGCCGATGAAATCTTAAACATCGGACATACGGTAAGTTAAAAATGAATCTCACCACACTCTTTAACAAATATCTAAAACTCGCACAAGACAGTGGAATAGACTACGAAAAAGTAAACAACTTAGCGGGATGCACCGAAAGAAAGATAGTATTATCTCTTGCCGAAGTATATGCAGGAAAACTTTGCTACGACCAAATGATGTCTGAGAAGCTGTGGAACGACCCCGAATTTAACGCAGAGAGAGGGTGGTTATTTGGCTCGCCCAAGACAGAGATTAACATTGGGTTAGTCCCACTTAAACTCGCCGAGAAAAGATTAGGTTTAAACAGACACTTGTGGGATAAATATAATCAGATTTATTAAGGAGGAAAAATGAAAACGATTATCATTCGCAAATCCGATTTTCGGGACAGTGATGAAGGCTCACTATGGAGAGGAATATTATCTGCCCTAAACATTCCTGAACACGCTCTGGACGGTAAGTGGGATGACCTTGCATTATCTATATCCAAATCAAGTTATATTGACTACCGAAACACAGAGGTTATAAAGTGCTATGAATAGTATCAACGTAAGAGGCTATGGCAGTTTAGTAAACGCAATAGGTAATCAAACCCGTTCATTAAAACCCGAAGTTGGAATGGGAGTAACGGAACTTATGTACTCAGACCGCCATCCCTACACAGTGACCGCCATACTATCCGAGAAACGGATTAAAGTCCGCCCATGTAACGCTAAAAGGATAGACAAGAATGATTTTAGCGAAGACCAAGAGTACGAGTACACCGAAGACCTTGAAGCACCTGAAATAGTTCTATTCTTAAATAAGTTTGGCAGGTGGAAAGAAAAAGGTCACGCTGACGGTTCAACGTTCTTAATCGGTAAGAGGGAGGAGTATTATGATTTCACAAGATAGAGTTATCACCACCCCAAATTACTGGGACTGCGAATGTGAACATAATTACATCCATCCAAAGATAGTAAAGGAATGTCCAATTTGCCACACTCATCCAGACAAACAACCCGATTCAAGAGTAAGTGAAGTAAAGAGAATGATATTAAATAACGTCCGAGAAAAAATCCACGACCACGAATATCTTTCAAATGGAATACAACACTTAAACAACTCAGGAGTATCCGTAAGAAATCTACACAGAGTAAAGGGAGGATATAAAGCGGACATAGTTTTATTCTTAGATAACATTCAAGAAAGACATAACGGATGTGAGTATCCAGATAAACTATTTAAGGAGATAAAATGAAGAAACGATTCGAGTTCACTATTACACTAGGAGCAGAAGCGGAGACCCCCGAAGAAGCGTGGGAGGAAGCCTGTGAAGCATTCTCCTTAGATAGCGGAGTGATGCCAGATGAATTCTATATGGAGGAAATAGAGGAGGACTAAAATGATATGCAAAGAATGCGAAGAGAAAGGACACTATTGGTTCTCAGGGGATTACGAAGATTTTACAGAAGAAGAATTCATCGAACTCGAAGATGAAATCGGCATCTACGCATACTGTGATATGCGCCAAGTTTACAATACCTTAACAGGTTGTGAATGCGGTTGCCATAATAAGGAGAGGACTAATGAATAAGAAACAAGCAAAGGAAGTAACCAAGTACATCATTGACACGCTAAATTATTTAGATGGGCGGGGAATAGTATTTGAGGACGAGAAATTAGCCAAAGAAACACTATCAGGTTCGGAGAGAGCTAAATATGAAGTTCTGGAAGGTATTATTAAAGGAACTGAATAAGAGGGATTTAAAGAGTAATCAGAAACAACAAGCATCTCTAAACTCTCGCCAATCAACGCCAACGCATCTACACGGTTTTGACATACAGCAATCAATGGAATTAAAATAAAGTAATGGAGGAATGAGTGAGTAAGAAACGAGTATTAACCATCAAGTCCGACTATTGTAAGGATTGGACAATCAAAGAAGCACTCAGGGAAATAATTCAGAACTCCCTTGATACAAAGACACCTGTTCATTTTGAACCGCAAGGAGATAACTGGATTATCAGAGATGAGGGTGCTGGCATTATCTTATCCGACTTCCTAATCGGTCAAACATCCAAAGCAACTGATTCTACGGTCATCGGGCAATTCGGAGAAGGTCTTAAATTAGCTTGCCTTGTTTTGGCTCGTGAAAATCGTAAGATTTCTATTGCCTCTAAGGATAAAAGATATGCTTTCGTATTTGAATATAACGAACAATGGGAAGCCAAACTACTTACTATCTTTGTCGATGACATCGAACCGATAACTGGTACAGTCGTAACCGTAGAGTGTACTGATGAGCAACTAGACGATGCGAAGCACTTGTTCAGACTTCTCACGCCGAAAGTCAAAGAGATTGCTGGCAAAGACGGTATAATTCTGGAAGATGCTGGTAAAATATTCGTCAACGGTTTGTTGGTTACTGAGTTAGAGGGAATATTCGGTTATGACTTCGTGGGTCAAAAGGAACTTGTCAACCGTGACCGCAATGCTATCAATGACAATAAGATAAAGGAATCTATTGCAAAAGTCTGGAGCGGCATAAAGGATGTAGATATCATCCGTAAGTTCTTAGACTGTGCAGTACATCCAGACTTTCGTTCTTGCATTGAAATGTCAGTGGACTTCTCGCTTTCAGACACAGCCGCCGCTTGGAAATCCGCTGTAGAATCTAAGTGGGGTACTAGAGTCTGTCTTTCTAGTGATAACATCAAGGCTAACCGTCTTGCCGAAGAAGCGAATTGGAAAGTAATCAGCGAACTATCATGGCTTACTAGGTACAACCTACATTACTACAAAATTATGAAACGTGCGAATGAGGTCATCGAAAACAAAGATAAACGGATTGTTTCAGTCAACGAGTTATCATCTGAACAAAAAGGTCTATTAGAGCAAGGTAAACAACTCGCTCTGAGGATAGCCCAGTACGCTACACTGAGAACCTTCCCTGTCCATGTCTATGTTGATGAGCAAGCGGGGCTTGGTACTAAGCAGTATAATGAACAGGGTTACTTTGACCCAAAGACAGAAACAATTGGAGTTGAAATATCAACACTCGATGATACTGCCAGCGTTGCCCGTACCATACTGCACGAGTTTGTTCATGGCACATTTAAGCACGAAGATGCCACAAGGGAGTTTGAAAGCGACTGCCTCTCTATCATTAGTAAATTAGGTATCAGAATATTAGAGTCCGAAGTAGGAAAATAATAAGGAGAAATAAATGAAACGACTTACAGACATCCAAAAGAGGCGCATCAAGAGTTATCTATATTATGGGTTTACACGAAAACAAATTAGTGGAATATGTGGCATCCCCGAAGGGACTATCGCACACTACCAATGCCCACGAAAGAAAAATACGGTGAAAGCCCCACAGTCAGAGATAACCCCAATATTCTCTTTCACAAAAGAAGATTTAAAAGAACATAACATAAAAGTCGGTGAAAAAGCATACCGTAAAGCCGCCGTATGTACGGTAAATAAGTTGATGTGTTTAAGCGAGATGCCCATCCAGAAAGCCATCAAGGAAATATGCGAATATCAAATCTATCTTATCAATGAATACAACCTTAAAAGCGATGGCAAGAAGAGGGTAAAGTAATATGAATCTATATCAAGTATTAAAAAACGAGGAAATCCCATTAAGAATCACGAGTCATATTCACGGTAGATGGTTATTATGGGACGGAAAACAATGGTGCGTTTACGAGAGACTTCCATATGCCAAGAAAACAACGACCAAATATGAAGGCGATTCATGCGATGAGGCAATACAGGAATTAATAAAGGAGGTCTAATGTTTACTGACAAAGAAAAAGAAAGCTTTAAAAAGATAAAGATAAACGGCGGTAAAGACCGCATATCTAAAAGAACCAAGAAGTTAAACACCGTAGATACTTATCTAACTAAAGACAATATAAACGATGTAATAAACTGCTTATCCGCCGATAAAGAAAACATCACTGAACTGATATGCGTCTATATTACAAGGGAGGGTGGGATTGTTTTCACAACTGACGATGAACAAACAGCTTCCATGTCAATCTATATGTTAGAGAGAGCGAAGTCTCTAATACTGAACGATATGAACGGGGTAGGTGAAAATGAAAAAGACTCGGACTAAAGTAAAACCGCTGGAACACAACTGTAAAGACTGCTTATTCATAGAGATACGGAAAGGAAAAGAATCCTGCGCCATACTCAATGATAACTTTAAGAAACAACCCACGAAAGAAATAAACACCTGTAGTAATTGGCAGAATTGAGGAGTTGAATATGAAGCATCAATGGTTAACAATAGAATCACGCATAGGAATCCAACCTATTCTACTCTTACAACTCAACCATTATAATTGCTTTGTCTACTTAAAGAAATATGGAGTTAACAGTAATATATAGGGAGGGTTAAAGAAGATGGAACAAATCACATTTCAAATTCAACGGCGCAATTCACCATATAACAAATATATCAGGTGGTTTCGTGTGTGTTTTAATCAAGATGGTAAAGAAATTAGCTCTATCGGTTATAAAACGGAGAGAGAGGCGAGAAATTTCCCCGATAAAATTACTATGCCTATTGGTGATAGAGATGTTACTTATATTCTCACTGAACGGAAGTCTTAACGCTCATAAGTAATAATAAGGAGTATAAAATGAATAAAGTACGCAGAGAGGCACTAACTAAACTTTACGAACAACTTGAGAGTGTCAAGATTGAAGTAGAGTCTCTACGTGATGAGGAGCAAGAATATCTGGACAATATGCCTGAATCTCTACAATCTAGCGAAAAGGCTACCAATGCAGAAAACTCCGTATCCGATATGGATGATGCTATAAATTCGATAGGAGACGCACTGGAAAGCCTTGATACAGCGCAAAATTATTAAATCAGGAGATAAGTAAAAATAAGGAGGTTACTAATGACTAAACATACAGAGATACAAGAATATGAAGTTAAAGACCAATGGCTTACCCAGAACGGCAGAGATATTACGCTACTTTATGGTGCTGGCTGTGAGAATGAAATAGAGCGTGTCCTGAAAATACTCAACAATCACGCCAAGTTGGTAGAGGCGTTAAAATTAACCGTAGAAATCACTAGAATAGCCCGTAAGTATTTCCCAAAATCTATCCAAAATAGTGATAGGTTTACACTAGAAAACACCTGTGCGGCAATCAATAAGGCGCTCTCTGAATTAGATAAGGATGGTGAATAATATGACAACAGATACTAAATATATAGGCAAAGATAATTACGGAAAACCAAAATCTGACTTCATCAATCAGTTGTCGGCAATGGATAACCATAAACTATTTGAGACTTGTAAAGAATATATTTGGCTATCTGCATACGCCAGTAATAACCCACGTTCTGATTATCACTGGAAATGCGATGCCTGTTATGACGAAAACGAGAAACGTAAAACAGATATTTACAGCAACGCACATAAAGCAGTAACAAGAGAAGCTGGGTATTAAGGATGGCGAATAACTATGGATAACCTCATTCAAGATGCGGAGACAGTAAAGTATGAACCTGAATTTATTAATGTGGGAGTGAATTGAAATGAGTAAACGAAATTTTCTTGAACCACCTTATGAATTATCTAATAGCACTAAATCAGCCTTTGGTAAG
>Ga0172381_10003123_pt1 | contig 17717 bp, 27 predicted proteins | sample Leawel6488metaG_FD_119754 | JGI IMG/M metagenome (GOLD analysis project Ga0172381, IMG submission 119754) | Leachate microbial communities from a municipal landfill in Southern Ontario, Canada - Leachate well 64-88 metaG | ecosystem: Engineered > Solid waste > Landfill > Unclassified | place... | reverse complement strand
CTGAAAGTTTTTGGAATATGCATTAATTCATGTATTAATACCTTAATTTGGTCTTTCTCGCTTAATTTATTGAATTTTTCGCTTATTAATTCTATAATATACAAAGGTTTTGAGTCAAATGCATAAGTGAATACTCTAAGTGAAGGATGCAGCCTTGCGATTACTCTTTTGCTGGAGCTTTTATAGGATAACACGCATTTTATTTGGTCAGAGTTAATGTAATCTAATCCTAATTTTGTGATTATGTCTTTTATTATGGCTTCGTTTTTGTAGTCAGGCACGTATTTAAGGTTCAAATTATCACCTTTTCATACAATTTTTGGATATCGTTTTCTGTTAAGCCTAGGAATTTTTTTGTTTCGCCGCTGAAAGTTTTTGGAATATGAAGCAATGCAATAATTAATTGCCTTGTTTTTTGCTGGTTACTTAGCTTTTCAAAATTTGGCTGAAGTAGCTCAATGACGTATGAGGGTTTTATTTTAAAAACGTCGCTGAAGATTTTTTGCGACCCGCTTATTCTGGAGTTGCATTTGCTGGAGCTGTTGTAAGAGTGTAAGCACCTTATTTGCTCAGTGTTTAAATAAGTCCATCCTAATTTTTTAGCAATGTATTTGATTAATTCCTCTTCTGCCCTTGCCCTCTCAAATTTAAGGTTCATTAGGTATAAAATAATAGTATAAATTATAAAGAATTCTATTAATTATTTAATTTAGAAAAAGTTTTTAAACAACTGTTTTGCTTATTATTTATTATCGGGCTGATAGCTCAGTAGTAGAGCGCCACATTTGCACTGTGGAGGCCGGGGGTTCGAATCCCTCTCAGTCCAACCGATTTAGTAGGGTTATTGGTGAGATTTCGAATGTTAGTGTTCGAAATTTCATCAATGATTCGAACTTGTTTGATCAGAAAAAAGACTTCTTGACTGATTTAAGAAAGGCTGCAGGCTTGATTATTCGTTTGAAGTATGATGTTAGAGGTAAGTTTAATTTGCCTGCTGATGTTAGAACTTTTGAAACTGTGCAGGAGTTGAAAGATTTCTTAGTTTTTTTTAAGAATCCTAAGTATAAAGTATTCTTTAAGCTCCTTGCTTGGACTGGAGTTCGTAAAGGAGAATTATTAAAAGTTAGCAAAGAAGATTTTGATTTCAAAAATAATAACCTTTACATTAACATTACTAAAACTAATGTTGGTAATATTTTTGTTCCTGTGCCTGAAAAGTTAATGAGTGAGATTAAATTATTATTTGAGTATGCTGTTTTAAGCGATGATCCTTTCAGTCATTGCAATACTGAAAGCAAGAAGTTGTTCAGAAAAGTTTGTGATTCTTTGAAAGGCAAGTATGATAAGACTTATGCGGAAAGCAGCACTGGCCGTAAGTTATTTTATTTTAATATTGTTTGTTTTAGGAAGTTTTTTCAGACCATGATTTACAATGGAGACTTACTCGGCTATGCACTGCACAATTCGCCAGCGATTGCTAAGAAGCATTACTTATCCAAAATAGGAAGAATCAGAACAATCATTAATGAGTTGTATTAGAACTTGATTTTTAGATTCTTTACTGGTTTTATTATATTTTTCTCTCCAGGAGAATCTATTCTAAACTTATTCTTCTCAACAAAATAATCAGGGGTTTTAAGTTCTATTCCTTTGCTTATCTTACCTCTAAGCTTTCCCATAAACTTATCCAACTCTTCAGTAGATACTTTTTCTTTACTACCCTGGCCAGATGACTCTATTAGTTTAAAAGATGCGAATTGATTATTGTCAATAAACTTAGCTCCAGTAACTATAGCTTTGCTTTTAAGTTCAGGCAAACCAGTGATTTTAAAGAAACCATTCTTACCCTTAACAAACACATCAAAGAAACTGGAAAACTTATCATTATTTTTATCCAAACTTATTCCAGGCTTATTTTTTCCAATCTTATCTATAAAAGGATTATATTTCAAATAATCTAAACGTTCATACCCCTTATATGGATTATAAGGTTTATAATCAGGATATTTTATAGGACCATAAGGATTTACTGGCTTACTTGGTTTATAATCAGGCTTATATTCAGGAGTATAAGGTTTATTATCTGAATATATTGAAGGAGAATAATCAGGCGCTTTGAAAGGATTATAAGCAATATATTTTGAAGGAGTATAATCAGAATAATTCAAAGGTTTATACAAATCCTTTCTAGCAACATCTGAAACATAATTATCTTGTTTCTTATTAGGAAATAAGGAATTATAATTCTTATTATTTAACTTAGTATATAATGATTTAATCTCTTGATTATTATTTGACACATAAGGAGCATAAGCATTATTATTTTTTAATCCAGGATAATAATTCATATTATCAGCTATTGACTGTGATGAAAATAATAAAGAATTAATCTCTTTTGAACTTAACGCATTATTTTTTAAAGAAGTTAATATCCCGCCACCACTTTTTGTTAATATTCTTAAATCCTCTAAATCCTTAGCTCTATTATTAATATAAGCTCCATCAATTTTTAATTTCAACTGAGTTCTTAAATTTAATACTTTAACTCCCTCAGGAGTTTTACTCCAATCAAATTGCGGAAATTCAAACACATCAGAATATTTCATAATCCTATTAAATATGCTTTCAGGCTGATATAAATCGCCAGCACTAATCAAAGCATCCCATTTACCATCAGGGTTTTGTATTACAGCAACAGGATGCTTCCATTTATCATTAGAAACTCCAACTTTAGCCATAACTCCATTCTTATTTAAACTATTAACTAAATTAGTAATTATATCCTGAGATACTTTTTTATTTTTAGTTCCTATATCAATATCTCCGCTAATTCTTTGTCCTTCAGCGTTTGATTGCAATCTTTGAACACTACTTCCAAAAATATTTAATTTATTTTTATTATTTATTAAAAAATCAGTTATTACTTTTTTAGCTTTAGGATTATTTTCTAATCTTTCTACTTTTATTTCATCTATATTTTTTACTTCAATTTTTTTCCCTTTCATATCCCCATAAACATATTTCCTTATTTCTCTAAACTCATCAACATCAGCTTGAGTTCCTCCTTTAGATATAATTTCTTTTTCTTTTACCCTCCACAAAGTATCCAAAGCAATTGGATTCATTATTTTTTGAGTTATAGAACTTCCCGCTTTGCTTCCAGTCATTATGCCTGCCATTTCTTGCCTAAAATTCTTTTCCATAGATTTAGCTAATTCAGGATTTTGCTCTGAAGTTCCTATTATTTGAGATCCGGAATAAAGTATTCCTCCAGAAAGAACTGTATTAAAAATGCCTGAACCTATTTGAGTTCCATGTTTAGCTATTTTATTTATGAATTGATTATTAACTCTAGATAATGCATTTGCTCCGAGTATTTCTGCTCCTTTAAATCCCGCACCTAATACGAATCCTGTTCCTAAATAAATTCCAGCTTCTGCTGGATTTTCACTGCTAACTATATCTGAATACATTTTAGCAGTTCCAAAATAAGGCACTGCATAGCTTCCGAATCCTGTGATCAGTCTTCCTGTTTGTTCTGCTTTATTTAAATTAATTTCTTTTAAGTTTCCATATTCTACTTGCTTATAATCTGTTTGTAAATTAGAGTTATATATTTTAGATAATTCTTTATTAGCTTGTCCTCCTATTCCGCTTATTAATTCTGAAGTAAAGCTTCCTCCTACATGAATAGCTTTCATAGGATTTAAAAATTTATTTCCATTAATGATTACGAAATTATCTCCCCAACTTTTATCATTCATTGCATTAATTCCTTCCTGCTCTGCTCCAATAAAAGCTGTTTCAAACCAATTACGCCCTTCTTTGGTTTTAACATCATTTGTTTTGAATTTAAGATAATCAATATATTCTTGTTTAGATGTTTGTCCGTAATAATCCACAGTATTAGTATTTTTTAGTTTTCCTAATTGTCTTGCAGAATCAACTCTTGTTAGATAACTATCATTACTTTCAAGAACTCCTTGCGTTATTTTGCTTGCTTCCAATCTAGAACCTGCTTCCTGTAAAAACTTTTGTTTCATAATTTCAGAATTATAATTATATTTTTGTATTCCGATTAAAGTATTTTGAGCTTGAGTATTAGTGTTTGATTCTTTTACTCTTTGATTATAAACTGCAACGTTTTGATTTAATTGATTTACATTGTTTGTGTAAGAATTATATAAATCATCATAAGTTTTCCTATTAGTATCCGTCCAAGTAGTATATACTCCATACTTGTTTAATTCTGCTTCTTGATTTTCAATAGTTGTTTGCAAGCCTTTAATATTGAATCTCTTAGTTGTTTCTTCAATCATACTCATAGGTTTAGTTGCTTGAGTTAATTGCTGATTATAAGTTATCCAATTGCTTTGGCTGCTTAAAGGAGAATTATTTTTATCAAATTTAACATAATTGCTTTGTGAAGGAGTTATTGCATTAGGATTAGTGAATGTGTTTGTTGGTTGAGAAGTATTATTTACTGGAATGAAGCTTTGAGGAGTGTAAGTGCTTTGTTGATTATTATTGTTAGGGTTTGTAAAAATGGGTTGAGAGTTTCTTAATTGCTGTAATTGTGTTCTTGCATTAGCTAAAGCTTGTTCTTGAAGGCGAATAATATTATTATTTATTCCATTAGGATTATCTGCTTTAAGCTGAGCAATGTAAGCTTCTTGAGCGCTAATCTCTCTTTGCAATCCTTCAACAGTTGCAACCATTCACTTTTTCACTCCATTAAAACCTTGCTTAATAAATTCAAAAGCATCAATCTTTTTGCAACTGTTTTGTTTAGCTACCTTTTCAGCTAATTCATTAAGTGATTCAGGGATTCTTTGAGTAATAGTCTTATTCGTCTTCATCATAAGCTCCTCCAGCTTTAGCAGTCTTATTAAAGAAGAATGTTACCCAGAAGATTATTCCAAAAAAAGTATTAACTGTAGTGAATCCATAAAACAAAGTATTGCTAAAACTTGTCAAACTTTCCATTCCAACTAATGGAACTATTAACTTCAAAGAATACAAACTAGAATTAATAAAAATTAAGCACAAGTGCAAGAATAAAATATACAATGCTTCATCCCCCACTTCTTCAATCAACTCCCCATTGCTTCTAGTGAACTTAGGGCGGAACTTTAAGCACAAGTAACCGAATAAGAAACTTAATCCGAAAGTTATTAATGGAAATATTATTTCAGCATTACTCATAGTTAAGTATTATTTAATCTTGTTAAATTCTTTAAAAAACTTAAGATTATTAAAAAAAAAAGGATTAGGGCAAACTAATTGCCCTAACTGTCATGGCTAAAGGATTCTAATTAGAATAATTTAGTAACAAAAACAATCGCTGTAATTGTTAAAACCATGTAAACTATGCTTGCATAGTTACCTTGTGCTTCTGCTCCTTCCTTCTGACTAGCTAAGTTAGTTTCTAAAATTTCTATAGCATCCGCGTCAGTTGTATCATTTAATGAAGCTATCTGGTCAGCTGTCATTTTCACACTGAGTGAATTGACGATTCCAGACACGTTCATTATAACGATAATGGACAGGAAAATAAGCAACCCTGCTTTTAAATCAAATTCCATAAAAAACGTTTAGTCTTGGCAAATTGTTTTTAAGCATTTGCTGACAAAACAAATAACTTTTTTTCAAGGAATGAATATCAAACTAAGCATGGTAAGAATAATGAAAATAGTAATAAGTGAAGCAGGAACCAACGGAGGACTCAACCCGCTTAACAGCATCGTAATAACTACAAACATTAAACTCACTCCAGCAGTAGCCTTCTTACCATTCAATTTAATGGCACAAATAGTCCACAAAACTAATAATATAATGCTAACTGGCACTCCGAACAATAACTCATTAAAACTATTCAGTAAACCCTCAGGGGAATTAATATCAAACAAAGATAACAAACTCATATTATACCTCCAAACATTACCTGCACTAAAGCAAAGATTCCAACAAGAATTAAAACAACTGTAATGAATGAATAAACCCAAATTGGAATGTTAACAAAAGTCTGGCTTCCAAACAAATCATCTAAGAATAACATATAAGTCTGCAAATACTTTCCAGTAATCATATCCACAATGGTAGGCACAATGCTAGTAAACAAATCCCCAGTGAGGAATCCGGAGGTAGTTTTACCGCTGCCTAAAATGGTTTCACTATTGCTAACATAATTAGTGAATAAAGAACTATAACTAGTGTTTAACTCCAAATTAGAAGGATTATAATTATAATTAATATCAATATAGAAAGTGCTTAAAGGAATAATCATGAAAGTGCTAGCGACTATTACAATAATTAATTCACTAAGTTTCATTTGCTCTTCCAACTCCATATTGCAAAACTAACAAATAAAATAACTATTCCCACAATGCTAACTTCAGTAACTTTCAAGAAACCAATAAAATACGAAGTGAACAAACCTACAGCAAAAATCATTAAACCATAACTAACATGGCCTGATAAAAGACTTAAACTAATAGCTGTAACCCCTATTAAGATAGTGAATAATAATTCGTTAGTTTTTCCAAAATCTTGAACTGCATTCAATCTAAGAGTTTCAGTATATAACGGATACTTTGATCCGTCAGTGAAAGTTCCCTGAATATAAATATTAAACCTTCCAGTGTATCCGGATAAGTTGCAGATTGGCTGATGAGTTACGCTGAAAGCTGCAGTTGTATCGCAAATCATTACTTCCTGAGTTAAATTATAATTCACAACCTTGAAAGTAATACTTGATAAATATCCTGAAGCATCACTAACTATTACGGAATACATATTAGTTACATTGTTATAAATGCCTTCGCTAACACTAACACTGCTAATCTTAGTATAATAATTAATTGTTTCAGAACCTATTAAGATAGTTGTAGGATTATTATCCGCATTGTAGAATTTTCCTCCACTTCCAGTATAAACAATATTTCCTTCCTCATCCCTAACTATTGTTTTATACAATCCTGAATCGTATTGAAGGAACTCTTGCCCAATGCTTTCAAAATCCAATTGAGACATTCCTATAGTTTTGTAGCCTTCAAGCCAATAGTTCCTTAAAATTTCAATATAATAATTAGGATACTTGCCGTTAAAATTATCAGAAATAATCCATTTCATTAACTCTCCAACTGTTGAACTTATTAAGTATAGCTTTTTTTCAACTGTTGAAGCATTAAGCCTGGTGCTAAATAAATAATAATATCTTGTGTGATAATCCGTTGAATAATATTCAATCTCTATATCTGCAATATCAGTTAAAGGATAATTTAAGCAAACATCAAACACTGAAGTGTTAACTTGCGATAAATAGTATTCTAATCCATTGGTTATTATTTTTATATTAGCGCTTCCGTTAATCCTGCTTTGAGATATTTCATCATAATAGCTGAAGTTTAAAACCTTGTAAGTGAAGCTTGAACAATTATCATAAATAGGCCTGTAAAGTGTTTGATTGAATACTTCTGAATAGTTAAGGGTTGATCCATTTAGTGTTACGCTGATATTGTAATACAAGGTTATGTTTTGAGCATTGCCTGTAATATTCGTTGTTGTTGGACTGATTGATAAGCTATTGTAATTAGTGCCATTCCAATTTATAGAATAACTTACTGACAAAGCTGGGCCTGAGAAAAAGGAATAGTTTAAATTTATTGGGTTGAGTGCATTGAAGTATAGTTGGCTAGAGTAGTTTAAGCTAATGTTGATGTTTGAAGTGTATAATTTTCCAGTATTGTTAATTAGTCTTCCTAATCTGTTATTTGTTGCATAATATTCATATTCGTAAACTGCTGAATTGTTTAATGTGATGCTGGTTAAGGCGCAGCTCTTAACCAGCTGATTGGAGATGTTAGATGCAGGTATGGATAAGTTAAAGTAGTCATTGCAGGTTAGGCTTCCGTCATTTAGGAATATTGTAAAGTTTAAAGCTTGAGACGTGTTATATTTGAAAAAAGTTGTAGTATTGGCATAACTTATATTCTTTACATCATTAATGTTTAATGTAATAGTTTTCCATACTGAATTGTTAAAAGGGTTTGTGAAGTTTAAAACACAAACACTTGAACTCACATTATTGCAATTAATGCTAACATTAGTTCCAGAAGTAATATTTACACCAGTTGCGTAAGTGCTTATTTGAGGGCTGGTTAAAGTAATATTTTGAGTAACCTCACTTCCAGTTCTATTAAAAGTTCTTATAAGAATATTATTACTTGAATTAAATTCAACAGTCCAATTACTATTACTACCAATCAGCCATGTGGTGTTGTCAGTGATTAAAGTAACATTATAATTAGTTATTGCTGGATTATAATAAGGATTTTTATTAATAAATAATTGTGTAACTTCTGTTTGTGTTAAACTTTTATTCCAAACTCCAAACTCATCAAAGAAATACATCGCACCCCGATTATTATCCCAACCATCCCCAATAGTTCCATTTCCAGTTCCAGTTCTTCTTGATGCTGGGTAAGAATAACTTATTGCTTCAAGATTGCCATTAACATAAACTAAACAAGCACTGCCATTTAATTCAAAAACTAAATGAAACCAAGATCCATTATTAATGCTCGTTGTTGAAATAAGATTTGTTGCCCCCCCACAGCTAAAATCAGTTCCTGTATAAACTCTTGGGTTAAACTTGCCATTATAAACAAGTCCAGCAATGCCCCAAGTTGCAGGTTCATCAGCAAATAAAACTTGCTCTGGGCTTGTGCTTGTTATAGGATTTCCCTTATACCAAAAACTATAACTAACTGCCCCCGTTGTAACCTTTAAACCTGCACCGACTTTTATTTCACTTGAAACCTTTGAAAAATTAAACGCTTTGCCAAAAATTCCCGCTTCATTTAAAATCATATTATTTGCAATGGTTCCATTAAAAGCGTATTGATTATCATAAGCAATTAAACCACTTGTTTCATCCATACCCCAATAAGCCTTCAGTCCATCAGTCAAAGCAGAATAACCAGCACTTAAAAATAATAATCCAATAATGCTTAAAATTATTAGCTTATTCATCTTTGCACTCCCCCAAATAATAATCCAACGGATACAACAAAACACTCCAAACAAATTTGATTACTTTTTTTAAGAAACTCATAACAGCACCCCAATTATTAAGAAATCAAGTAACCATATTCCAAACACGAGTAAAGGCAAATTATCAAAAACTAACTCGTAATTACTAAAGAAAGCCAACTCATCCTGAAAAGCCTCAGGCAAACCAGCAACAGCCTCACTAAGATTAGAAGCCAACTGGCAAACAAAAATAATAAAAATAACATCCATAACCAAAACTAACAAGTTCCTGGAAGCATAATAGTTAACAATAGAACTAATCAGAACAAACAATCCAAGGATTATAAAAACATAATTATCAACTAAACTATAAAAAGAATAATCATTAACTAAATCTAAAGTATTAAAAGTTTCCCCTTCAACCTCATAAGAAGTATTCAAATAATCCTGCAAAGTATCACTCATATTGGATTTAATATTAAGCATCATTGCAGAAAATAAATAAGTCCCCGTCATGAAGATTAAAAAAATTAAAATTTTTACTGCACTGCCACTCATAGTTAAGTATTATCTATTCTTGTTAAATTCTTTAAAAAAGTTATCAAAAAGTATTTAAAGAATTTGCATAGACTAAAAAATCTTAATTCGCATAATGCGAGACTAAAAGGTAAAAACTTAACTATGGCAGAACAACCCCAACAACCAAGAAATGAAACAACTAATTATCAAAACAATATTCTCAGCGGACAAAACGATAACTCATTCAAATGGCAACTAAAAGACAACAAACTAATAGATATGTTTGAAGAAGACTGGAAAGAAGTAATCACAGCAGATGCAATGACATTATGCCTAAGCAAACTAAAAGTCTTAAATAAGAATACTACATTATCAGTGCTTGAAGAGCAATTCATAAAAAAAACATCATGGGTATCCTATAAGAACTTATACTTAACTTTATTCTCAATGGGAAGAAACAAAGTCTTCAAAAACAATATTAACATAACTCAAAACAATTTTACACTACATTTAGATAACTTATGCAAAGACGTCCTAGAACTAACCACTTCATCCAAATTTAGAGCAAAAGGCGGAAAAACATTAACCAATCAAAAAACAAACATACTCTCCAGAGAAGACTCCCCAACAAATAACCCCACACAAGAAAAAAAGAGCTTCTTCGGACTATTCAAGAGGTATTAAATAAAAAATGAAATTAGACTTAAACTTAAAAAAATTAATCCAAAAAGGAGACAAAACAATGGTCCTAATAAGAAGCAATTACGGAACTATAAGAAAAACAGGATACATAACCAGCAAAAAAATAGAAGGCAAAATCTCAATAGAATGCTTAACAATTGACGGAAACAATGAATCAATAGACAATAATGTAACCACTCTAAACCTTGGCGGAATATTCAAAATAATCAGCAGATACAAATACTTAGCAGAATACATCAAAATGCAAGACGGCACACTAATACCCTTGCAAACGAATCATTACACTTCTGACAAATTAGACTTATTCGGACTAGAGCCAATAACCAACACTCAAAAAATAATGGCCATACAAGACATTAACGAAGCCACAACTGCCTACACTCAAAACGATCAGCAAACAGAAAGCATTAAGAAATTACTAATCTTTGCAGCCATAGGCTTAGGCGTTGCAATAGCAGCAATAGCATACTTAGTTTACATGGCCACGTATAAACCTGAAGATGTGCCTAACATTTTATTAATGATTGAAGAAGCCAGCAAGAAAGGAACAATTGACGCTTTAAGTAAAACTTTCAACAATACCCAGAATTTGTTCAACCCAGGAGTGTGAATTAATAATGAAAGATTGTTGGTTTATTGATCCTAAACAAAATAAGTTTGAAAAAAAATTGTATGAAGTTTTAGAGCCGGTTAATTTTTTTAAGCTCTGTTTCTTATTTCATGCAATAAGTGTTTTTTTAATTTTAGGATTAAGTATTTCAGAAAGATTGGTAAGTTTTGTTAATGTTTTAGAATTTTTAAGCATTATATGCCTTCTTTTGGGATGCATAGGTTATGCAATTCTTATAATTATTAACTTAATTATTTATTGCTTTAAGAGAAACAAATTCTTGTATTCTTTGCTTGTTAACTTTAAAGTCTGGAAAATTAAAACCTTTGCTAAAATGCGCGGAAAATCCTTAGAAACTGCAATTAAAGAATATAAGCAAAAAAGAGGTATGCAATGACTGATTCAAGCGTTTTAAACAAATACACGTGCAGTGTTTGCCATAAAGATTTTTATGACAGAACCCAGGCCAGACATCACGTGGCCAGCAATCATAGAGATTTAGTTAGACAACAGAACAGGAAAAGAAAATTATTGCCAAGAACACCTTTAATGGATTTCTTGCTAATTAATGGTTTTCCTAGAAAAACAAAAACGAAAGGAGTTGAAAGATAAAAATGGATAAAAAACTAGAACAATTTTTAAATAACGAAACAAGTGTGAAAAGCGCTTCCATGGGTTTAATAATGGGAGGAGTGGCTTGCATTTACTTCGTAGACAAAATAATAGGCATGACCCTAACAATAGCAGGAATAGCTTTGCAATTCTACCTGAAAAAGAAATTTAAAACTGACAAGCCGAAAAAAGAAGAATCTGCTGAAGAGGTTAAAGAATGATTGAAAAAATAATTAACGGATTCACTAAGGGTAGTATATTTATTGGAAACTTTTTAGATTATATTTCTAAACCCTTAAGTTTTATTGGCGCAGGAGTTGCACTCTATATATTAGGAAGTCTTACAAAAGATGTTATTTTAATATGGGTTGGAAGATACCTTGTTCTTTTAACTTCTTTTTATATAGGACAAGGAATAGCCTTAATTTTTAAAAAAAATGCCAAATAACTACAATCCTAAAAGAGGACAAGCTGAAACAGGAAACTACATAGACAGATACACTCACTGGCTAAACCTCCAAGTATTCGCAGATGAACAACTATTGAAAGTATTCGGAGGAGCAACCACACAAGACCGAAAAATATGCTTAGGAGCTTATGAAATACTATTCAACTGGTGGGGAGATTATATTAGAGACAATTATGACAAAAACGCATTTCAAGAAATACGAGACCTCCTTAGTGATATTAGGCAAAGAGATTCAGTTATTGAATTAAAAGAGCAGGAAATATTTAACGAAGATAATGACGAAGATGACTTGTATGATGTAAGAATAGAAACTCTTAAACTAATCAATATTAACATAAGCAAGTTAAGCGAATTAGACAAGCTATTAAAACACGTTGCAGTAGTTCTGAATTTCAACGGAGTTAAAATAAGCAAATACGTATCTGAAAAAGAACAAAGAGACAGAACAGTAAGAGGAATATAAAAAATGCCTCAAATATACTCAGACATGAACACTTTTGTAAGAGACATTAGGCAAAGAATCAGAAACAAATTTGACAGCATAATATTACATACAGGAGAGAATGGAGAAGGAAAAACCACAGACACTATACAATTAGCCAAAAGGATTAGTTTTGAAAATTTTAAAATAGACAAGAACTATGTTAAACTAAGTCCCACATTTAACGACTTATTAGAATTTATTGAAAAAAAACCTTTCTACTCAACCCTTGCCCTGGATGAGGCTATTGATTTAATCTATAAAATGTATTGGAATACTTCTGAACAAAAAAAAGTTAATCAATTAATGGTTAAATGCAGGAAAGACTTCAAGTGCTTAATCTTCTGCATTCCAAGACTTACTGATGCTAATGAGTATTTCCGTAATGATAGGATAATGTTTCACTTATATACTCCTAAAAGAGGAAAAACTTTCATCTTTAGAAAGAATAGCACTTTGTTTAATAAAGATGCTTTCTGCGTAGCTGAGAATGAAAAGATTCTAAAAAGAGAATTAAGAGGAAAGACAATGCATGAAGTTCCTTTAGAAGATTATTACAGGGCGCTTAGAAAACTAAAAGGTTATATTGGAGAGTTCAGCTTTGAGCCTTTAAGCCCTGAAGAAGAACAGGCTTATGATGAAGTTGCTGCACTCAGCAGGTATGATAGTTTCAATAGTGATAAAAGAAGCGATGTTCAAAAAGCGGTTGAGAAAGCTATTGACTGGTTGCTAACACTAGGAAGGTCTCAATCTGAAATTAGCCGTAAGCTGGAATATAGTAAGCAAAGAGTTAATGCTATCATTAAGTCTATGAAGTTGAGAGGTGAGCTAACCTGGACTGGTAAAAAGTCAAAGTCAAATCCTGCTAAGTGATAATATAAAATAATAGGGATTTCAATGACTTTTAATTTATTTAGGGTAGATATTCGCAATATATTATCTATTGCGACAACAGTAAAGGGTTTGAGAAGAATATGGGAAGAAACTGGAATTACGAACAGCTAAAAAAAACACTAGAAAAGAAAGGCACATTCATTAGGGAAAAGATACTCCAAGACCTAGTCTTAGCAGCCAAAGACCCACAAGAAAAGATACTTATCATCCTATTAATAACAAGCGGAAGAAGAATAGGGGAAATACTTCGCATAAAAGTTAACGACTTCGACTATAATGATAATACAATAGGGTATTATATTAACAAGAAAACAAGAGTTAAAGAATACCTTAAAATACTCAAAGCAGAAAACTTCAAAGCCTGGAAGGAAACCAAAGACAATAAATATGTAATCATACCTGCTAGCGCTAAGCCTTACAAGAAAAAATTATTACTTAACTTCTCCAACTTTAAGACTAAAGACTTAATACAAAACTACATAGATAAGAAAAGCTTAACTGAGAATGAATGCATATTCAAAAGCAATCATGGAGATAACCAGCCATTAGGCAACAGATGGGCTGAAAGAAAAATAAAAGACTTATGCGAAAAAATAGGCTTGCACAAAAACAACCCTGATGACTTAGAACTTATTAAAACAATCATTCCTCGAAACTTTAGACACACTTGCGCCAAGCTTATGGCCAAAGCAGGATACAGTGAAAGCTTCATCAAATCCCAACTAGACCACTCAAGCATAGCAATCACTGAATTATACACAGAAGCTGATCCGGAAATGATGAAAGAAATAGTTAAGACCAGACCTTTAAAGATTAACATGAAAGAAGAAGGAGATGAATAATATTGGACTTTTTAGGAATCTCAATAGGCTTGCCAACATTTAGGCCCTTAACAGTATGCTTGTTTATAATCTTCGCATTCTACTTATTAATCAAAAAACTAATAGATTATTGATTCATTGTTTGTTCATAAAGTTTTTAACAAAAGAGTTCCCTAAATTTAGCAAGTCATCCGGATCAGCTACTTTGCCATAAAACTTATTAAGGATCCTAATCTCTTCATGACCAAGTATTATCTTAGATGAACAAATTCCTTTCTTAAGAAAAGTTAACAAGTGCATCAAATCATTATAAGACTCCTTAGTCAAACACACCAACTCATAATTAAAAATCATATTAAAGCCCATCTCGGTACATTTTTACAAAGTCTATAGTTTGTTCTTTCTCCCCATTTATCAAACTCTTCTTCTCCTTCACAGTCTTTAATATAATACATAATATATTTAGTATTATCTAAGCATTGTACATGAGTTAATATTCCAAAATCATATTTATAATCTATTGCACGAAAACTTCCTTTTTCTGCACAAACCATATTTGCTTCTTCAAATAGTTTATTTTTATAAGCATCACCTAATGTTGAAATAAATATAATAACAACTCCAATTATAAAACAACCAAAAAGTATACCTGAATATTCAGTCATGGCGAATCACAACTCCTTAATTTTCCATAAAACTCTTTATTGAATTGTTTAATTAGCCATTTTCCTGCTTTAGTGTGGTCTTGAGTAATTAAGCAACGCTCAAATCTTTCTAAATGTTCTAAAACATCTCTATAAAATAAAATTCCTCCTTTGCTTCTTTTATTAGGTTTATCATAATGTATTCCTAAAATCCAATGGTCGGTAAAATTAAAAATGTGTTTTCTTCTTTTTTCTAATAAAGCAAAACTCTCCCAATTAGGTATTTTATCTCCATAATTTATTAGACTTTTAATCATGCTTGTTTCACATCCTCTTTAAGTTCCCTTATTTTTTTTTTCATCAAGTTAATATTACTTCTTTGCATTTTAATCTCCCCCATTAATTGCTTAAACTTTTTAACAATCAAAGGCATAGCATAACGCTGCAAAGTATGCCCTCCACATTCCTGGCAAGAACTATGAAAAATATGCCTATCATAACGAAACACTTTAAAATCATTACAAACAGCACAAAACCTCACAGAACTAGTATATTTTTTAGTCATGCTATCCCTCTGATAAAAAACTTCTTCTTTAACTCTTTTAACTTCTTAGCCCTACCACTAAAACTCATCATGCTTCCAAAACTCTCAAAAGATTTAGTGCAATTAGGACAAACCATAAAATAACACTGAGACTTATTACTCGGAGGAAAAGGCTTACAACACTTCAAACAACGAATCTGATAAGGAAAACTTTTCTTCAACAAACAATACTTAAAAAATTCCATCACTTCTTCGCCTCCGAATCAGAAATGAACTTATCTAAACCTTCCAAAGGCTTAGTGCAGTTCTCTTTGAAATCCATTCCAAGAATACACCAAATAGGATTATCATAATCCTTAAAAGACTTCTTCCTACTCTCAAAACCCATACTCCTTAAAGCACTGCCAACCTCCTGAGGACTCCAATCCCTATAATTATTATTCTTCAAAAAAACCTTAAACTCCTCAGAAAATTTCCATTTAGGAATAAAAAAATCAGGATGCAAACCCATTCGTGAATCAATAAAAACCTTAAAAGGATTACTCTTCTCCTCATATTTTTTCTTCCTATCCTCAAAACTACCCTCTCCAGCAATAAAGCCTCTGTTTAATAAAACATGAAGTCTCTTAACAAGTTTGAACAAGAAATTGCTCAACTCATCCTCATTTAAAGAATCACTATCAATAATATTCTTCCCATCAACGAAATGATTAGGAAAATCAATAATATCCATCCTCCTATGAAAACCATCCGTATTATCCTTAGTTTGAGGCAAAGAATTACTGCTAATGAAAATTTTTCCATAATTAACAAAATAAATAGGATTCTTACCCTTAAACTCCCCACACAATAAATCATTACCGCTACACATCATTTTTAATTGAGTAGTCTCCTTCAAAGTCTTAATATTCGTCTCACTAATGCTGCAGATTAATTTATTCATAATATTAGCAGTTTCAAAACGATTCTCACTAATCCTTTCTAAAGAAGAAGACACGAAATTATTAATACCCACAAGCCTCATTAACAAATTCATAAAACTACCCTTACCATTCCCTCCAGGACCTAAGAGTATGAAGATTCTTTGAATAGGATAATCTCTTAATAAGCAATAGCATGAAATGTCTAATAAGGTTTCAACATTATCCTTGCCCACCCAATCTTGAAATAATTTATCAATAATGGGAGTAGGTTCATCTTTTCCAAGCTTATGGGGTAATGAATTAAGAATGAAATAATTACTGGTTAAAACCTTCCTTTCGCCAGTTAAGTAATTATAAATTTCGTCATTAAATTGAATCCATTCTTTGCTAAGGATTGTAGGGGCATTGAGCCTGGCTTCTATTTTCAAAGCTTTAAAAAAAGGATGATAGTTATTATTTCTTAATAAATTATTAACTTTTAAAACACTGTTAAGCGCTGAAAGTATTGCTATTTCATCAACCATTCCCCATTTGTTGTTGCTGAAAAGCCACCAGTATCCTTTTTCATCAAACCATAATGGAACACTTTTAATTATGTTTTTGCACACGCTTGTGAAATCAAAAGTGTTGCTCATTTCGTATTCTATTTTTTTGCTTAAGGTTTCTAAGTCTTTTTTTAGTCCAATATTTCCTAAGTTTAGGTAAGTGTTATCTAAGGCGAGCATTGCTTCTTTGAATCCTTGAATGTTTTCTTTATATAGGTCAAAAAAGATGCCGGTTATTTTTCTTTTGATGCTTAAAGCTTCTTCTTTGTTTTTTGCATCGTTTAATCTACTTATCCAAAGTTGTGCTTCGTCTTGTTTTGTGAATATTGTTTTTTCCATAATTAAGTGTTGGCTTCCAAGATTTCCAGCATTTCCAATAGGTTCTACTCCCTTTCTTATATATAAGAGGTAAGTAGAGTATATTGGAAATCGTGGAAATGCTGGAAGGAAAGTATTATTTTTATAAAAATAATACCTTTACTGCACCTCCTTCAAAGTTTCTTGTCTAATTTTGTTAACCTTTTCAACTAACTTGTTGATTTCTTCACTGTTCATCTTCTTGAAATCAACATAGATTTTAGCCTTGCAATCCTTTGCACCGCTTCCCCATTCAAGAGAATCCTGAAGTAAATCAGGATTCCTAACAGGAACTTCACTATCATTCAAAGGTTCTGGAGTCATTTCTTTGCCTCTTTTTTAATTTTTAATCCTGTGATTTCTTCAAAGATTGCTTGCTCTTTGACATAACTCAAGGCATCGCCGTCTTGTTTCACTGCTTCTATGCAGATTTCTTTATCTTGTTCTTTGACAAATCTCAAGGCATAGCCGTTTCTTTTCACTGCTTCTATGCAGATTTCTTTATCTTGTTCTTTGACAAATCTCAAGGCATAGCCGTTTCTTTTCACTGCTTCTATGCAGAT
>Ga0172381_10003122_pt1 | contig 17724 bp, 18 predicted proteins | sample Leawel6488metaG_FD_119754 | JGI IMG/M metagenome (GOLD analysis project Ga0172381, IMG submission 119754) | Leachate microbial communities from a municipal landfill in Southern Ontario, Canada - Leachate well 64-88 metaG | ecosystem: Engineered > Solid waste > Landfill > Unclassified | place... | reverse complement strand
AATGAAAAAGGCGAGAGTTTAATAAATAGATTTGAAATTGATTTACTAAAGACTGCTGGTGCAAAGGAGATATTACTTGAAAAAGTAGGTGAAGAAGATGATGAAAATATAAAAATAGATGAACTTGAATTTAAGTTAAAGATAAGTAAATAATGAAAAAAATCACAGAAATCTATGAGAAATATGACATAATGCCGAATCTCAAAGACCACATGCTCCGAGTGGGTGCAGTAGCATATCTCATTTGTGAGAATATTGAACCATCTCTCTTAAACAAAGAAGAGAAGAGTGACATAATAGAGGTCTGTCTTTTGCATGATATGGGGAATATTGTGAAATCAGATTTTAGTCTTTTGCCACCAATTAAGGATAGTTCTAAAAATGTTGAATATTGGAAAAAGAAAAAGGAAGAATACATAAAAAAATATGGAGAAGATGATCATGAAGCGACTATGAAAATTCTAAAAGAAATAGGTAGGAGAGATAATATAATTCATTCTTCTGATAAAAATAGATTTTCTCTTGTTTGCGATAATTTTAACGATACTGATTTTAAGATTAAGATTATTCAATATTCTGATTTTAGAGTTGGTCCCTTTGGGGTTCTTTCTTTTGAAGAGAGGATGGAAGAAGCTAAGGAAAGATACAAGAACAGGCCTGAATTTTTGGGTGGGGATAGTAGAGAAAAACTTATAAATTGCGGTTTAGAAATAGAAAAACAGATTTTCCTAAAATGCAAAATAAAACCTGAAGACATAAATGATATCACTGTGGCCCCGATAATAAAAGAACTAGAGAATTTTGAGATTAGTGTAGAGTAGATTTATTTCAATGCATCACATTTATCACACAGAAGGAATAGTATTCTCAAGTAAAAATATTGGTGAATCAGGTAGATATTATAAAATATTTACCAAGGATTTAGGAATGATTACAGCCAGAGCAGAAGGGGTAAGAAAAATCTCTTCAAAACTAAGATACATTCTTCAAGACTTTTCATATTTAAAGATTGACCTTATCAAAGGTAAGAATTTTTGGAAGATAACGAGTGCTTCAAAAACGAATCTTTTAGAAGATATAACAAAAAACAAAGATACATTTAGGATATTTTCAAATATATTAAATCTTCTTTCTAGATTACTTTCAGGTGAAGAAGTAAATACACCTTTGTTCTTTGATATCAAGAGTGGGTTAATAATACTTGAGAGTGTTTCTACAAAAACCGATCTCAAAAATACAGAAGTTGTTTTAGTTCTTCGTATATTGAAACATTTAGGATACATAAGTGAGAACAAAATACTTACTAAATATATTAATTCTTCATTTGAGAAGTCGTTAATTTCAAAAGTGAGCATAGATAGAAAAAACATACTTCGTGAAATAAACAGAGCGCTAAAAGAAACTCAACTTTAATTTTGCTTTACAGCATTTTTATTGATAAAATAGTATCTATATGCTGGATGATCCAAGTAGACTAAACAGAATAGAAGAATTAAAAACCAAATTGACAAGCAAAACTTTCCAGGGTGGAAGAAAAAGGCGTGATAATTTTTACCATCCTTTTAAAAAAACAGTGCTTGATTCTTGGAAGAAAAAGACAGAGGAAGAAGAAAATATCTCAGAAAAAATCTTTTCAAAGACATCTATCTTTAAAAAGTTTTTTGTTTTTTCAGTCTCTTTTTTTGCTATCGCAATTGGTTACGCTTCCTACACTTTTTTTTGGAAAGGTAATTTGATTTCAAATGAAAATATAGAGATTTCTGTTATTGGTAATACATATGTAGCAGGAGGAGAAGAATTACCTTTACAGATTCAAATTACAAATAGTAATAGTTCTCCACTTGAACTCGCTGATTTACTTATTGAATATCCAAAGAGTTCATCTCTAGATTTTTCTAAAGATGTTGAAAGGATGAGAATATCTCTTGGAACTATTCCTTCAGGTGGTATAAGAAACGAAAATGTAAAACTAGTTTTGTTTGGAGAACAAGGTTCTTTGAAACCTTTGAAAATATCTCTTGAATATAGAGTAGAAGATTCAAATGCTATTTTTGTAAAAGAGAAGTTGTATGAAGTTACTATAAATTCAACACCAATCAATCTTACAATAGAAGCTCCTAATGTGATTAGTTCAAATCAAGATATTACTCTAAACATAAAAGCAAAACTAAATTCTACAAAACCAGCAGGTAAAATGCTAGTAAAAATAGATTATCCTTTTGGATTTGAGTTTAAAGAAGGAAGCCCTTTACCTACTATTAGTAATAATATATGGAATCTTGGCGATCTTTCTCCAGGGGTAGAAAGAACAATCACAGTATCTGGTAAAATGATTGATGCCTATGATGGTGAGGATAAGATATTTCGCGTATGGAGTGGTTCAGAAAAAAGTTCTGATAAATCAGAAATAGGAGTTGTTTTTAATACCGCAACCCATACTGTAAGTATTACAAAACCTTTCCTAGAAGCAAAACTCTATGTGAATGGTGTTTATAGTAAGGAATATGCAGTTAACACAAAGACAAAAATAGTTGGAGAAATCCGCTGGGCAAATAATTTAGAAACTCAAGTAAATGATATGGAAATTAAAGCAAAGATATCTGGCAATGCAGTAAATAGAAAAGAAATAGTAGTAGAAAGAGGGTTCTATAATTCTTCCGAAGATACTATTATTTGGAATAAAAATTACGATGATGTTTTTGCTGAGATTGATCCTGGGGACTCAGATAGCGTGAAGTTTACTCTTGCATCACTTCCTCTAGTTACCGGATCAGATTCAAATGGTATATTATCAGAACCGTATATTAAGATAGATGTATCTGTTTCTGGTAGGCAACCAGAAGAAGGGTATGCAGTTGGCGAACTTGAAAATTCAGAATCAAAAATGATAAAAATAATTTCTGATGTTGGTTTTGCTTCAAAGGTACTTCACTTTTCTGGTCCATTCAAAAATACTGGATATATTCCTCCAAAAGTAGAACATAAAACTTCATATACCATAGTATGGACTGTCTCAAATAGTGCAAATAGTATATCAAAAGCAAGAGTGCGTTCTAGTCTTCCTCCTTGGGTTAATTTTATCGGTTCAGCTTCTCCTCCTTCTGAAGATTTGACATTCAATACTTCTACAAAAGAGATTATTTGGAATTTAGGAAATATAAAAAGAGGAACAGGTATTTCAAGCGAAGAAAGAGAAGTTAGTTTTCAAGTAGAATTTACACCTTCTCTTTCTCAGGTAGGACAAACCTCAACCTTAATAAATGATTCAGTTTTGACTGGAGTTGATGATTTTGCTAATGTTAATGTGCAGGTAAACAAATCCTCGCTTGATACCAAATTAGGCAGTGATCCTCTTGCTCCTCTTGGTGCAGATAGGGTGGTAGAATAGGAAAATGAAAAAAGATATAAAAGAAGAAAATTTAATGGAAAAAATAGTTTCTCTCTCAAAAAGAAGAGGGTTTGTATTTCAAGGTTCAGAAATATATGGAGGGTTAGGGGGAACTTGGGACTGGGGACATTATGGAGTTGCTTTAAAGAATAATATAAAACAGAACTGGTGGAAAAAATTTGTAGATAATAGAAAAGATATATATGGAGTAGATGCTGCTATACTTATGCGACAAGAAGTGTGGAAGAATGCAGGGCATGTAGATAATTTTACCGACCCAATGGTTGAGTGTAAAAAATGCCACAAAAGATTTAGAACTGATCAAATTAAAGATAAAGAAAAATGTCCTGAATGTGGAGGTGAACTCGGAGAATCAAAACTCTTCAATATGATGTTTGAGACATTTGTTGGAGCATCAGACGAATCTTCTGCTATTTCATATCTCCGCCCTGAAACAGCACAAGGAATGTTTGTAAATTTTAAAAATACAGTAGATGCTTTTCATCCCAAACTTCCTTTTGGTATGGCTCAGATTGGTAAAGCATTTAGAAATGAGATTACCCCAAGGGATTTTCTTTTTAGACAAAGAGAGTTTGAACAGATGGAGATAGAATACTTTGTTAGAGAAAAAGATTGGAAAAAGTATTTTGAATATTGGAAAGATGAGATGATTGAATGGATGGAGGAAGTAGGAATTAATATGGGGAAAATTCATGAATTGGAAGTATCTGAAGAAGACAGAGCACACTATTCAAAAAGAACAGTAGACTTTGAGTTTGATTATCCATTTGGAAGAAAAGAACTTTTTGGGCTTGCATATCGCACCAATTTTGATCTTACAAATCATGGACTTGATTATATTGATGAAGAAAATAATGATTCAAGTGGGGGGAAAAAGATAGTGCCTCATGTAATAGAACCAACATTCGGAGTAGATAGAGCAGTGCTTGCTATTCTTCTTTCTGCCTACAAAGAAGAAGGGGAAGGTGAAGATAAAAGAGTATTTCTAAAACTAAGTCCAAATGTTGCTCCTGTTATTTGTGCAATTTCCCCGCTTCTTAAAAATAAACCTGAATTAGTAGAATATGCTAATACAAAAGTATATGCTCCTCTTAAGGCAGAATTTGGAAGAGTGGTATGGGATGATAATGGGAACATAGGTAAAAGATACCGTAGACAAGATGAAGTAGGAACTCCTTGGTGTGTAGTTATAGATTTTGAAACACTTGAAAATGATACTGTAACAATCCGTGATAGAGATACAGGAAGACAAGAAAGAGTAGAGATTTCCGCACTAAAAGATTATTTTAAAGAAAAGATTCAGTAATCTCGTTGATACAAATAAGTTTACTAATATATAAAGCAAATGAAAATTTCTAAAAAAGTTCTTTCTAATAAGTTACGAATAGTAACAATTCCAATGAAAGATAATCCAACGACTACTGTGCTTGTTTTAGTTTCAACGGGTTCAAAATATGAAAAGAAAAAATTGAATGGAATTTCACATTTTTTAGAGCATATGTGCTTTAAAGGGACAGAAAAAAGACCAACTTCTAAAAGGATATCCTCCGAACTTGATTCTTTGGGAAGTGCATACAATGCTTTTACTTCTCATGAATATACGGGCTATTATGCAAAAGCAGATGCTCGTCATTTTAAGAAGATTTTTGATATTATCACCGATATATATTTATACTCTACACTTCCCACAAGGGAAATAGAAAAAGAAAAGGGTGTGATTATAGAAGAGATTAATATGTATCAAGATATGCCTCATAGAAACATCCAGGATTTATTTCTCAAACTTCTATATGGTGATACTCCTTCTGGAAGAAATATTCTGGGAGAGAAAAAGACTGTGCAATCTCTTAAAAGAGAAGATTTATTAAAATACAAAAAGGAACAATATACTACAAGTGATACTGTTCTTGTAGTGGTAGGAAATATCTCTGAAAAAGAGGTAATAAATGAAGCAAAAAAGGTTTTTGGAAAATGTCCTACCTCAAAAAAAAGAGAAAAAGAAAAAATAAACGAACATCAAAAAAAGCCAGCAATTCTTTTGGAATATAAAAAAACAGACCAAGCACACCTTGTGTTGGGGTTTAGAACATATGGATATTTTGATAAAAGAGTAATTAAACTCTCTGTGCTTGGAAGTATTCTTGCAGGGGGGATGAGTTCAAGACTTTTTGAAAAATTAAGAGAGGAAATGGGGGTTGGATACTATATCAATGCGGGTAATGATTCTTTTTCTGATCATGGTTTTTTCCAAATTTCTGCTGGGGTAGATAAAAAAAGAATCAATGAAGTAATAGAAGTAATTATAAATGAATGTAAAAAATTGAAAGAAGAATTAGTACCAGAAGACGAATTAAAAAGAGCGAAAGAAATAATTATTGGAAATATGAAATTCTCTCTTGAGTCAACAGATGATATTGCAAGTTTTTATGGGGGTCAAGAAGTTCTTAAAAAAGAACTTATCAATGCAAACGAAAAGGCAAGAATGATAAGACAAGTATCTTCTGATGATTTGAAAAAAATAGCAAATGATATTTTTAAAAATGATAGATTAAATCTTGCTCTTATTGGTCCTTTTAAAGATAAACAAAAATTTCTTGAATTACTAAAGTTCTGATATTATATAGTAATGTTAGAGAAAAATGGAATAACACCTGTTTCAATATCACTTGGCACCTTGATTAGAGTTGTTTTAGTTGCACTCGGAGTATTTCTCATATGGTATCTACGAGATTTGGTATTAGTAATACTTACATCTATTGTTATTGCTTCCTTTGTAGAATCTGCAGTTCCACATTTCAAGAAACTTAGACTTGGAAGAGTTACAGGGATTGTTATTTTGTATGCTATTTCCTTACTTTCGCTTGCAGGACTGTTTTATCTTTTTGCACCATTACTTATTGTAGAGATATATAACATATCAAATGTTATTTCATCCTTTATCCCAGGCATTGACTTCATAGATTATTTTAGAAGTGAAACATTTTCTCAAGCAAAAGATATAGTTGCAGGACTCCCAAGTAATCTTTCTTTATCAGGACTTCTTGAAACTTCTACGAAATTTATCACCAATCTTTCTGGAGGGTTTTTTCAAACCTTAGCAGTTGCTTTTGGAAGTATAGTAAATGTTGTTTTGATTGTGATTGTATCTTTTTACTTTTCTATTCAAGAAAAAGGAATTGAAAATTTCTTGAGGCTTATTTTCCCAATAAAGAATGAAGAATATGTAGTTGATTTATGGCAGAGGACTCGTAGAAAAATTGCTCTATGGCTACGAGGGCAAGCTCTTCTTGGTTTGATTATAGGAGTGCTTACTTATTTAGTTCTTATGCTTCTTGGTTCTCCTTATGCATTGCTTTTAGCAATAATTGCAGGTATTACCGAACTTGTTCCTTATGGAGTATTAATTGCTCTTATCCCAGCGGTTTCTTTTTCATATATTGATGGTGGAATCACTAGCGCTTTGATGGTGGCTGGTGCGTATCTTATCATCCATCAATTTGAAGCATTTCTATTTTCTCCACTTATCATGAGAAGTGTAGTCGGATTATCACCATTGATTGTGATACTTTCTGCACTTATTGGATTTGAGCTTGGTGGTTTTTGGGGTCTAGTACTTGCGATTCCTGGAGCAGTTTTCTTTATGGAGATAGCAAGTGATATAGAAAAACACAAAATCTTTACAAGAAACAGTTCTGAATTAAAAAATGAACACTAAAAATTTTTATTTAACCACTACTTTACCTTATGTGAATGCACCACTTCACTTGGGACATGCGCTAGAGTTTGTTAGAGCAGACGCGATAGCCCGGTATAAAAAACTTACTGGTTTTGATGTTTTTTTTAATACAGGCACAGATGAGCATGGAGCAAAGATTTATGAAAAGGCTATCCAAAATGGATTGACTCCACAGGAGTTTACTGATAAAGGCTTTAATGAGTTTAAGGAGTCAATAAAAATGTTAGGAATGTCTAATGATGTGCATTTTATACGAACCACAGACGAGAGACATATCAAATCAGCACAAGAATTTTGGAAGAAGTGTAACGATGCCGGCTATATTTACAAAAAGAATTATAGTATTAAGTATTGTGTTGGTTGTGAAGAAGAAAAATCAGATTCCGAATTAGAAAATGGAAGATGTCCTATTCATCTTGATAGAGAACTTGAACTAATAGAAGAGGAAAACTATTTTTTCCGATATTCACAGTTTACCGAAAAGCTTTTAAGTTTTTATGAAGAAAACCCTAATTTTATTATCCCAGATTTTCGTTTTAACGAAGTAAAGAATTTTGTAAAAAAGGGACTTCAGGATTTTTCTATCTCAAGACTCAAATCAAAAATGCCGTGGGGGATAGAAGTTCCAAATGACAGAGAGCAAGTGATGTATGTGTGGTTTGATGCACTTACGAATTACATTTCTACTCTTGGTTGGCCTGACATAGATGGAGATTTTCAAAAGTATTGGGTAAATGGAAACCCTACTCAGTATTGTGGTAAAGATAATACTCGTTTTCAGGGGGCTATGTGGCAAGCAATGCTTATAGGAGCAGGTGTGCCTAATTCAAGACAAATAGTAGTAAATGGCTTTATCACAGGCGAAGGGGGAATAAAGATGTCAAAATCTGTCGGTAATGTAGTAGATCCAAGAGAGATAATAAAAGAGTATGGCACAGATGCCTTACGGTATTTTTTGCTTGGCGAAGTCGGTAGTTTTGAAGATAGTCCTTTTACTATAGAAAGGTTTAAGGAAGCATACAATGCCAAGCTTGCAAATGGTCTCGGCAATCTCGCTTCCCGTGTATTGGCACTTTCTGAAAAATATCTAGATAAGTGTCCTATGATTTCCGAGACATCAGATTTTAAAGAATACTTTGCCATCTATGAAACTTTTGATCTTAAAAAAGCGGTGGATTATGTTTGGGAAAAGATAGGCGTGCTTGATAAAATGATTCAGGATACAGAGCCATTCAAACTTGTAAAGAAAGACGAAAAAGCAGGCAAAGAATTGATTTCAAAAATGTGTCTTGACCTATACACCATTGCAAGGATGTTGAATCCCATTATGCCCGAAACAAATGAAAGATTAAAAAAACTCATCCGCGACAACAAAAAACCCACAACCCCACTTTTTCCACGGAGGGATTGAAAAATAAAATAAGCCCACAAATCTGAACGAAAGTTCACTTGTGGGCTTTCGTTTTGTTAATATGCCACAGAGACAGGAAACCAAAATTTCCTTTTCCATGAAGGACAGAATATTTATTTAGTAACAGCAACAGCGTTGAATGTTCTATTCACTAGATGCTTCTTTGGAATTTGACTTGAAGCACCAAGGATTTCTATACCTATTGTTTTTCCTTTTTCATCAGTATCAACTAAAAATCCGTCGCCCATTTTCACAGTTTTAAAAATTTTTGCTTTTTTAAAGTAAATATACATAGCGTCTGCAATTTTGTCGTAAGTTATTTTCATAAATAGTATATTGTCAAAATAATAATTTTATTTTCTTTTTTTATGCAAACTACTTCCAAAATATTTTGCTCAAATTTTTTCCCCATTAAAACTCTGTTTCCCCACGATGATTTTACATAGTCTGGTTTTTCTAAAAGATAGTAAATGTCTCCCAGGTGAATCATTCTTTCAACAAGTGAATGTTTAGTAAAAAATATTTTCATGACTAGATATGTGAATCTAGTCCATCTAAACTCAGTTTAATATTATATTAGATAAATGCAATCTTCCCCAAAATGTTTACGCGTGTTAGAATTGTTCATATGAAGTCAAAATACATAGACATACACTGTCATACGAACTTTAAGGTATTTGATGAAGACAGAGATACTGTTATCAAAAGAGCCTTGGACAATAACACTTGGCATATAAATGTTGGAACACAAATAGATACCTCAAAAGAAGCAGTAAGAATTGCAGAAAAATATGATGAAGGTGTGTATGCAATAGTTGGACTTCACCCTATTCACACAGAAGAATCTTTTCATGACGAAAAAGAACTTGGTGCAGAGGGGGGAAGTTTTACTTCTCGTGGGGAGGTATTTGATAAAAAGGCATATCTTGAACTTCTAAAAAACAAAAAGGTAGTTGGAGTAGGAGAGTGCGGACTTGATTATTTCAGAATCAGCCCAGAGTCTGTAGAAAATCAAAAAGATATTTTTATCAAACACATAGAACTTGCAAATGAAATAAATAAGCCATTGATGCTTCATCTTCGCAATAATCCAAAAGATAAATCACATAATGCCTACAAAGATGCACTTCTTCTTTTAAAAAAATATGCAAAAGTAAGAGGAAATGCACATTTTTTTGCAGGAACAGAAGAAGAGGCAGAAGAATTTCTTGATTTTGGTTTTACTCTTTCATTTACAGGAGTGATAACCTTTACTCATGATTATGACGAGGTTATAAAATTAACCCCAATTGATAAAATAATGTCAGAAACAGATTCTCCATATCTTGCTCCAGTTCCATATAGGGGAAAAAGAAATGAACCCTTTTTTGTTAGAGAAGTAGTAAAAAGAATATCTGAAATAAAAGGATTGAATGAAGAGGAAACTGCTTTGGCTATTTTTTCTAATGCTAAAAGAGTTTTTGGTATATAAATTGGACTTTTTTTTGATTTTCTGTTAATATGAGAGCCATGTTAGATACAGATAATAATGAAAGCACTCTTACTAAAGAGGAAGCAAAAAATGACGAAAAAAGCCAAATCTATGAACTTGGTTTTCTTTTGTTGCCAAGTATTTCTGAAGAAAATATTCCTGTAGTCTTTGATAATTACAAAGAACTCATTATTTCATTTGGAGGGGATGTAATTTCAGGTGAGATGCCAAGAATGATTCGTCTTGCGTATGTTATGACAAAGATCATAGAAAACAAGAGAAACAAGTTTGACTCTGCCTATTTTGGTTGGGTTAAATTTGAAATGTCTCCAGAAAAACTAGTTGAATTAAAATCCAAGCTTGACTTAAGTCCAGATCTTATAAGATTCCTGATTATCAAAACAGTAAGAGAAAACACTCTTGCTCCACGAAAGTATTCTGGAAATAATAATCGTTTTAAGAATGGAGTAGAAAAAAGGGAAGAGAAGAAAGATGATATGCCAATTGACGAAGAACAAGTTTCAAAAGAAATAGATGCCCTAGCGGAGGCTGCTGTTTAATTATTATTAACAGAAAGCTACCAAGATGGCTATATAAAAAAATATGTATTTAAATAAAGCAATTTTAATAGGAAATCTTACAAGGGACCCAGAGTTACGATCTCTCCCTTCTGGGATAAAAGTATGTTCTTTTTCCATAGCTACAAACCGTGTTTGGAAAGACAAAAACGGTGTGAAGCAAGAATCAGTTGACTATCATAATATAGTAGTCTTTGGAAGACAGGCAGAGAATGTCTCTCAATATATGAAGAAGGGTAGTTCTATATTAGTAGAAGGTAGAATGCAAACTAGAAGTTGGGAGGATAAGACAAGTGGAGAGAAAAAATACCGTACAGAAGTAATAGCAGATAGGACACAGTTTGGACCAAAAGGAGGTGGGGGAGATATTCCAAAGTCGGATTTACCAAAATCACAAGCAGAAGAAGTAGATTCAATTGAATACCCCGAGGAAGACATTAACCCAGAAGATATACCTTTTTAAAAGAATAAATAAATAAAAATGAAACAAGATTATTTTTCAGCAAACAATATAAAATACATAGATTATAAAGATACAGATATCTTAAAAAGATTTCTTAATCCTAATGGTAAAATCCTAGGACATAAACGCACAGGTATTACTGCAAAAAACCAACGCAAGCTCGCTACTGCTGTTAAGAATGCTCGCTTTCTTGGACTTCTTCCTTTTGTAGCGAAATAAATACCTTTGTTTTGCTTTTCGCAAATTTATTAATTTGTTTTTTTCATATAAAATTATGTTGCAATATAACGAAATCAGAGAAAAGAAAATAATTATCTACAATGACGAACCTTGCGAAGTTGTAGATTCTCATGTAGCAAGAACTCAACAGAGAAAACCCCAAAATCAAGTAAAGCTAAAGAGTTTAATTTCTGGTAAAACAATCTCTGCTACTTTTCATGTTTCTGATAGTGCAGATGAAGCAGAAATAGAAAAAAGAGAAGTAAAATTTCTATATCACAACAAGGGCGAGTATTGGTTTTGTGATATAGATAATCCAAAAAATAGATTTCAATTAAATGATTCACTTATAGGAAACTCAGGAAAATTCTTAAAGGAAAATGAAAATGTAACAGTAATGGTATGGGATGATGATGGTGAAGAGAAAATTATAAAACTTTCTCTTCCTATAAAAATGGAATTTAAAGTAAAAGAGGCACCTCCTGCTGTTCGTGGAGATACATCAAAAGGTGGAAACAAGTTCATTGTTTTGGAAAACGGCACTACTATTTCTGCTCCTATGTTTATAAACGAAGGTGATGTTGTCAGAATAAATACAGAGACAGGAGAGTATGTAGAACGCGCCTAATATACTAATAGAAATTCAAACAAAAACTCCACATTTATTGTGGAGCTTTTTGTTTATAAGTTAGATAATTATTTCTCTTCTAAAAACTTCTTCTTTATTTCTTTTAGTATTTCACTAGCGATTTTTGGATTTTCCTTTAGAAATGTTCTTGTAGAATCATAACCTCTTCCCAATTTAATTTCTTCTTTAGCCTTATCAGTTGGTCTGTATAAATACGAGTTTCCACTTTTTTCCAAGATTTTGAATTTCTCTCCAAGGGCAATGATTTCTCCTTCTTTTGATATGCCTTCATTGTAAATAATATCAAATTCTGTTTGTTTGAATGGTGCCGCCACTTTATTCTTCACTACCTTCACCCTCGTACGAGACCCGACTACTTCTTCACCCTTTTTTATCTGTGCGATTTTCCGTATATCAAGTCGGACAGAAGTGTAGAATTTGAGAGCTTTTCCTCCCGGAGTTGTCTCTGGATTTCCGAACATCACTCCTATCTGCATTCTGATTTGGTTTATGAAAATTACTACTGTTTTGGAACGAGCCACTATTGCTGTAAGTTTGCGAAGTGCTTGCGACATAAGGCGAGCTTGTTTTCCTACATGATATGCTCCCATATCTCCCTCAATTTCATCTTTTGGAGTAAGGGCAGCGACGGAGTCCACTACTATCACATCAATCTTACCTGTCCTTACCAAACTTTCTACTATTTCAAGTGCTTGCTCTCCTGTGTCTGGTTGAGAAATGAGAAGTTCGTTGATATTCACTCCTAGTCTCTTTGAGTATTCTGGGTCCATTGCGTGTTCAGCATCAATATATGCACATACCCCTCCTTTCTTTTGTGCCTCTGCGACAATGTGTAGCGAAAGCGTGGTTTTTCCACTACTTTCCGGACCGAATATCTCAATTATCCTTCCTCTTGGTATTCCTCCCACACCGAGAGCCATATCAAGTCCGATAGATCCTGTGGGTATTACATTTATATCTACCTTTGGAGAATCACCAAATTTCATGATAGATCCTTCGCCGTATTTTGCTTGGAGAGCCTTTAATGTATTTTCTAGTATTGTCTCATTTCCACTTTTTCCAATTTCGTTATTTCCTTTTTCTCCTACCCCTTCTTTACTAGCATTTTTTGTTTTTTTTGCCATAATTTTTTTTAAAAAATCTCAAGGTTTTTAAATATCTTCTTCTACTGTTTCATTGGTTATTATAGTTTCTTCCTTTTCTTCAACAGTATTTTCTAGTATTTGTTGACCTTGTGATTCTTCTTTTAATATTAATTTATAAATTTTTTCATCTTTGTTTCCAAATTTGTCTTCGGCTTCTATGACAATGATATTATACCCTGAAAGTAGGGCTATTGTCTCGTTCCAATTTCCTTCTTCATCTATGAATATCTCTCTTCCGTTCAAAAGGAGTTTTATGGCATTTTTTGCATTTCCCTCTATTTTTAAAATGCTTTCTGTAACAGTTGCCCCATCTACTATATTTACTCCTTTTATCTTTACTCCTAGAAGAATGTTTCTAGCTCCAAAGAAAGCATACACTATTATAGATAAAGAAAAGATAAAGATTAATGAAAATTTGATTATTTTTTTTCCGTCAGTATTCATTGTGTAGATTATAGCATAATTAAACTTGTTAATTAAGTGGACTATTTTATCCTATATTTAGTTATAAACAGTAAAAAACTTGCAAATTTTTGTCTGTAGTGTATATTAAGTATGAATTTAATTATAAATTATGTAAAAAATATGCAAATATCACTTATTGAATTTTCCTTAGAAAACTTTAAGGTCTTTAAAAATAAGGCTACTTTTTCAATGTTTGCTCGTAAAGACGACAAGCACACTTTTGAAACGAATGGTGAGAATTTACTCAAGACCTCCTTAATCTATGGTCCAAATGCAACAGGTAAAAGTTCTATTTTGGATGCCTTTTTTCTCATCAAAAGAATGATTCAGCTTTCTGCAAATATACCAGAGAATCAGGAGAATACTAAACTTCAATATATTCCTTTTTTGGGAACAAAAAATAATAATAATTTGCCAATAGTTTTTGAAGTTACTTTTTCTCTTATGGGTATTCATGATGGAATTTATCGTTATGAATTTTCATTTTTACAAGACCATATTGTTTCAGAAAAACTTGTTGGTATTTCTTCAAAAGATAAGGAAGATATTTTCTTCTCAAGAAATGGTCAAAATATCAAAGTAGAAAAAGATTTCAAGGATATGAAAGATCTTTTAAATAAAGTCCGTAAAGAATCACTTTTTCTTTCTGTGTCGGCTCAACTAAATAATTCTTTTGCACTAGATATATTAAATGCATTTAATAGTATTATTGTAGTTTCAGGTATTCACCCTATGGGGCCTAAATCTACAATAAAAAAAATAAAGGAAGATGAAATTTATAAAGAAAAATTCCTTAACCTTCTAAAAGTTGCAGATTTTTGTGTAACTAGAATAAATACAAAGGAAATTGATACACAACAAATGGATTTTAAGTTAGATGCTGGTAAAATGACTGTTGAACCACCAAAAACAATAAAAAACGATGTACTTCTTCTTGGACATCCAATCTATGATGAGAATAATAAAGCAGTTGATGTTTTTGAACTTGATCTTTTTCAGGAATCAAGTGGAACACTTAAATTTTCTATGAACCTTGGTCCTGTTATTGATGCTCTTGAAGGAGGGAAAATTTTATTTATTGATGAATTTGATAATAGCCTACACCCACTTCTTACAAAATTGATAATTGATTTGTTTGAATCTCAAGAAACAAATAAAAATAATGCTCAATTAATTGTGACAACCCATGATGTAAGTTTACTTTCTTACCGAGAAGATTTCATAAAAGATCAGTTTTGGTTTACAGAAAAAGATGAATTTGGTTCCGCAAAGTTATTTTCGCTTGGAGAATTTAATATAAGGAATGACACAGAATATGCAAAAAAATATCTAGAGGGTCGATTTGGAGCGTTGCCCTTTATTAGTTCGTTAGATAAATGAATTATATGGCACTTTTTTCAAGGAAAGTAGGGACATTGATTCCAAAAAAGTGATTCATATATTTACAGAAGGTAAAAAAACTGAACCAGATTATTTTAATTCAATTAAGAATGAACTTCGTCTTAATGAAATAGATATAAATGTGAAAGGAGTAGGTTCTAATACAATGTCTCTAGTGGATTGGGCGATTCATAGAAAAGAGGAGGATGAGGATGATGGATTTGATACTGAGTGGTGGGTAGTCTTTGATAAAGACGACCATCCATTATTTGATCAAGCAATACAAAAGGCAAGAAGTGAAGGTATGAGTGTTGCTTATTCAAATGAATGTTTTGAATTATGGTTTATCCTTCATTTTCAATTTCTTTCAACTTCAATCGGAAGAGAAAAATATTATGAGAAACTTACAAAATTGCTTTCTCAGAAGTATAGAAAGAATTCTAATATATATTCTTTAATTAAAGACAAAGAAGCAAATGCAATTCAGAATGCAAAAAAACTTGAAAAGCAACACGATGAAGAAAAAAATGTAGTCTTTTCAAAAAGAGATCCATCAACAACAGTATATATTTTAATTGAGAAATTAAGGGAATTAAAGAAAAAAATGTGATTTTAATTACTTTCTATATAACATTATTCCCTTCATTGTCCCTTTCAATTTTTTCTAACACTTCTCTTGGTTTAGCACCGTCTCCAGGACCGATTACTCCTCTCTCCTCAAGTGTATCCATCAATCGTGCAGCTCTTGCATATCCTAATTTCAATTTTCTTTGTAAGAATGAAGTAGATGCTTTTCCTGCTTCTATTACACAAGTTCTAGCTTCTTCGTAGAGTTCATCATCATCTTCACCATCAATTGTGCTTTCAAAAATACTTTTATCAGGTGATATTGATCCTTCTGATAAAGATATTTCTTCTGTTAATTCATCTCTATATGCATCAGCAAGATATTTTACAACTTTTTTTACCTCTCCTTCTGAAATGAAAGCGCTTTGTAGTCTTTCAGGTGAAGCTTGTCCAGAGGAATATAACATATCTCCTGCCCCAAGTAGTTTTTCTGCACCTCCTGCATCCAAAATAGTGCGAGAATCCACTTGAGAAGATACCTTTAATGCTACTCTTGCAGGAATGTTTGCTTTGATAAGTCCAGTAATGACATTTACTTCTGGTCTTTGAGTAGAAAGTATTAAATGGATTCCTACAGCACGAGACATTTGGGCAAGACGAACTATCGCTGATTCAAGTTCTCGTGGGTATGCACTCATAATATCTGCAAGTTCATCAATGATTATTACCATGTATGGCATTCTGTCTGCTCCTTCTTCTTTTTTTCCTTCAAGTATATTTTTGTGGTATGACTCAATATCTCTGACTGATTCTGATTCCAAGATATCATATCTTCTATCCATCTCTTTTGCTGCCCACTTAAGAGCAAGAATTGCCTTTTTTGCATCAGTAATGACAGGGGTAAGTAAATGAGGGATGTTCTTGTAGAGAGTGAGTTCTACTCTTTTTGGATCTACCATTATGAATTTCATATCATCTGGTCCATTTCTGTATAAAAGGGAAGTGATGATAGAATGAATGCTGACTGACTTTCCACTACCTGTAGTTCCTGCGACAAGAAGGTGTGGCATTTTCGCAAGATTTCCAAAGACAGCTTTTCCTGAAATAGAGCGACCAAGGGCGATAGTGAGAGCTTTATTAGAACCCTGAAATTTTTCATCTGCAAGCATTGTAGCAAGACCAACGATAGATTTTGCTTTGTTTGGAATTTCAATACCCACCAAAGATTTTCCTGGGATTGGTGCTTCTATTCTAATAGGGTGTGCAGCGAGGGCAAGAGCAAGATCGTTTTGTAATCCTACAATACGAGAGAGTTTCATACCTTCTGCTGGCTTAAGTGCATATCTTGTGACTGTAGGCCCTATAGTAATTTCATCCATTTCTACCTCAATGCCGAAATTCTGTAGAGTGCGTTTGATAATAATGGAGTTTGCTTTTACATCTCCAGTATTTGGCTTGCCTGTATCACCTTCTAAAAGTGAAAGGGGAGGGGGAGTATATCCCAAAGAGAAGCCTCGTTGTTTCTTTTGAAATTTTTTGAGAAAACCGAATTCATCTTCTTCTTTCTTTTCTTGTTGTGGTTCTTCCTTTTTAGTTTTTCTTTTTGTTTCTTCAATCTCCTTTTCTTCTGAAACGAGAGGAATAGATATTTTTACTTCTTCTTCTTCTTCTTCATATTCTTCCTCTACCTCCTTTTTTCTTGTGATAATTTTCCATATTCCTTTGAACAGGGCTACAATGTCTGGTTTTGTATCAAACATTACAAAAATAGAGATGATAAAGATAGCACCAAGAAAGACTATACTTGCATATATATCAAAAAGCATCAAAAATGGAGAACCAAGAATTTTACCAAAAATTCCCCCAGAGTGATCTGCTGAAATTACATCTATTATCCCAAGAGATGAAAGTAAGAAAAAAATTGATGCTAATACTTGGAATATTCCAAAACTCGCTCTCTTTTCTTTTATGAAAGCAATTCCGAGCATGATAAATAAAACAGGAAGAAGTATATATCCTATTCCAAGAAAGTAATCAAAAATATCATATACTTCTTTTCCTGCTTTTCCTCCTAGTCCAAAAAGCGACATAAAGAGAAAGATAGCTAAGACAAATGAAATCACCGAAGCTATACCAAACTTTGTTTCGCTTGAAAGTTTCCCTTTTGTATTATTTATAGAACCTGAAGAGTTTTTCTTATAATCCACACCTGACTTCTTTTTTCTTTTTTT